>Ga0256835_1000148_pt1 | contig 56866 bp, 62 predicted proteins | sample PIR30metaG_FD_185972 | JGI IMG/M metagenome (GOLD analysis project Ga0256835, IMG submission 185972) | Hydrothermal vent microbial communities from East Pacific Rise, Pacific Ocean - PIR-30 | ecosystem: Environmental > Aquatic > Marine > Hydrothermal vents | place: Pacific Ocean: East Pacific...
TGTAGACCCTGTCCGCCATGTTAGGATCCGTCATTATCGTGGCGGGGTTACTGTTGACCAACACGACTTCAACTCCTTCCTCACGTAACGCCTTGCACGCCTGCGACCCCGAGTAATCGAACTCGGCCGCTTGGCCAACGATTATAGGGCCCGAACCGATGATAAGTACCTTGGACGGGGTCTCCGACAAGACACCACCCCCGACACTCGGTGGGGAAGCGCCGTGAGGGTCACCGTGAAGAGTATCAGAAACGCCACGGCGGCCCTCCTCGTGGCATGCTTGGCCATCAAGGTAGGACTACATCCATGGAGCGGGGCCACCACGAACCCCCATGACCCGTACGTCGTCTCCCTCCTCATGAACGTTAAGCACCTACCCCCGAGGAACGGCGCGGACCTAGCCCCCGGGCCCGTGCACGTGTACGTGTGGGAGCGACTCGGGTGTGTGTACTTAAAACTCACCCCGTTTAAGGGAACAACATGGTACGTTCCCATTCCTCCTAGAGACTACTTTTTTGTAACAGTGCAGAAGCATATGCTGTTAATAAACAAAGGTCTTATGGGAACTAGAGCACCTTTCTTTGTAATCGCTAAAAGAATAAAACTAACCCATATAGCGAACTACGAAGTTAAGCTGAAAGGAGATGGATATTTAGTAATTGACGTTAGCAGAATAATAATGAGACGAACCCCTATATCTACACTATTAATACCGGTTGTATGCAAATATAACCCACCATTTTTAATAGTAGACGGAAAGCCGTGGAAAACATATGTCGGAAAGGCAAGGGCTGTTATGATAGCATTCAAAAAAGGAGTGATAGGATTTGGAGCTATTTCCGTTCACGGACAGCACATATACGTCGTATTTAAAAAGGGCAAATATTTTATAAGGTTTAAAGGGGAAGTTGCTATATGTTGGAATACAAGATTGCAAAGAAATGTCACCTTCGAAGATATGTATTGGAGATTTCAATACTGGCCATATCCATTGTAGCTTACAGTCAAGTACCCAATAAGTTCCCGTTGTTACCATACTTATCAACCACTGAAATATCCAATCACTTATGCGTTTACAAAAGCCTTAAAAATTTCGAAATACCCGAATGGAATCCATATTTAGGAGGAGGCTTTCCCTTATCTCCATCAACTAGGTATACATTTTTCTACGGTATAAATAGAGTTACATTCGCTCTGATAGTGTCCGCATTAACCCTGATGTGCTTAGTTGCTGAAAGGACTAGGAGAGCATCTTCCATAGTAGTGATGCTGTCATATTTAACATCGTTGTTATCCTATTCCCCAGTTCCCATAGGAATATGCATGTTGGCTGTAGGCATAATAAACAACTCTAAAATAATTAGGATGATATCATCGATGATAATTCCTAGCTTATCATTAATTTACGAATTATCCCTAAAAGACAAGTCCATAATAGTTATATTATCTAGCCTCGTAGGAGTTGCCGACGTAATATTAGCTAACGCATTCAGTCCGCACGCTATACCTATAATAGATAATCCGCCTACAGCTGTAGAAATAGCTGTAAATTCGCTAGTTTATCTACTAATATTCGTTCCATCATTTATAATAATATATGCGTTATCTAAAGTTATTTCAAAAATAAATTCAAGGACAATACTTATATCCTACATTGTAATGTTCTTGATAAATTTCATTGAATGTACATATACATCAATAATGCTAGCAAGCGCTCCAATAGTTTTAATATCGGCAATGAAAGTGTTAAGAAAAGTAAAATTGGAAGGATCGCTATCCACCATATATAGCCTATCAATAATATCTACGGGGTTAATAATTGTCGGTACCATATCAATGTATTCTTCTCCTCACGCTGCTATATCTCATGTGAAGGTATTAGGGGAAGGGGTACCCATAGTTATAACAGCTAACCCTTATTTTGATATTGTAAATAGTTATATCTACAAGAATGAAATAGTTGCTAATCCACCATCGGTACCATTTACTCCACTGAGCAGATCAGCTTCATCGTTTCTTAACTCAATAAAAGCTACATCACCGCTACCTCTTGGCATATATCCTACTACACATATAGACACTAAATTCAAATTCTTAATTCCAGTGTACATATCACCGAAGATATATACTTTAAAATCTGTAACGTTTACACAAGCTTGTGAAATAATAAAGAACATTGAAAATAGAGCGAAGGTCAAAGATCCAATTGTAATATCACCTAGAATTATACGCTGCAACGGACTAACGTTTCAGCAATATTCCATATGGTGGAGTCACGCCAAGTTCTACGATTATATGATATACTCGCATGGAAATATTCTTTACAATAGACCTAGTGCAGAATCCTCGATACTCCTGCAACCGATAATGTTAGTATATATGATAATAAGAAGAAGAGTATAGACTTCTCATAGGCTTTACTTTGGTAGTTTTCCCATCCTACATATTTAACGTAGTTATTCCCTTTATGTACTTTAATAATCATATACGGGCCATATATCATTTTATTAACTTGACTACCGTTTACTGACCAATATGGAGCAAATGACATAGGTAACACTACAAACCCACTGACATTAGACCTAACGATAAGTTCATCAGGATACCTAAGCATCCTAATTTTTCCTACGCTCCTCACTTCACGTATTGGAATGGACATCTTCTCCGCTATTTTCTTATCTATTTTGAGTACAGGGAACACATTAATTACTTTAGCCCCAACTTTATTGCACAATTTTAGGTATTCCTTATAACTTAGATGATCAAATTCTGGAACGGATTTTACGGCTACTATTTCAATGTTTTTATTGTGACTTTTGTACTTTTCAATTATACGAACTACTTTTTTGTATTTGAGTATAGTTGGATCAATAATTATTAATTTCGGTTTTATTAACTGAAAAGCTTTATCAATACTAGTATTCTGTCTGTAGAAAGAGTCCCTTAAATCTACCATTACGATGTTAGGTATTCTATCTCTGGTCGTATTCACGATGTCTAACCATAAATATGAATAATCCGTAGGTCTACCTAAATATAAGACATTACTCTTTATGTAGTACACGTCGTTGCACTTTATAATGGGGTTCTTAGTGCTGTAGTTAATCTTATACAAATCAGATATTTGTAAATATCTGGAGAATATGGGCTGAGATACTTCATAGTGGTCTACAGGGAGTAGTTTACATAGTTTATATATAAACTTTTTCGACAACCAAGGGTATAGTTGTCCTCTTATTGTTAATGTTGAAAAATCTACTTTAAACTCTGCCCTGTATGCGGTGTATAATGAGGAAAGTATCCTTATTTCAGACTCATAAGTTCCTTGGTAGAACGCCCCGGTTATCTGCTTGGATATTTTGTAGGAGAATCCACTAGAAGGGAATATGTTGTTGAAGTCAGGCATGTAAACGCACGAGGATCTATCAGGTCCGAACTTCTTATTGTAATAATTGGCATATAGTGAAACATCCATTGTTGTCTTTCCACATACTATTAGTACGCCAGTTATGAAAGTGGCTACCATAGAAACAGTGAGTATTGGCACTAATCTATTCAAAGATATTTGGAAATGCCTTACCAACTCGGCTATGGAGATTGTCATTAAAAGTATCGAAGGTAGCATTAATCTAAATGTATCAAGTTGGTTCAATATTCCTATGTGCCTTAGTATAAAATCACAGATCGAATAATTGAAGCAGGAAATATTAACAATTAAGAACGCAGTATTAAATAGGATTATAAGCGTGTATTTAATTTTATCTGCTTTCTTTCTGGATTCGACTAATAAGTACAGTGATATTGTAGTTGATATAATAAGTATTAGTATCGATATAATAACTAGTGTCGATGTGGTTAGATATATTGTTTGCACTATAGACGATGCGGCGGGTACATTATAAAACATTAACTTACTAGTCTTGATTGTGAATATAGCTACTGGAGCAATCGAGACTACAGCCGCGAGTAATATTGGTGATACTATCACTGGTAGTAATATTATAGCAGGTAATGGATATATGAAGTTACATAACTCCGAGAAATAAATTGTTGGAAATAGCAATAGTGTCTTCTTTCTTTTGCTAATATTAGAGTAAGCTATTATAATCCCAGACAGCGCGGTGAATACTCCCATTGGAGTGGTTAATCTGACGAACTTCATGTTTACAAACAATATAAACAATCCATACATAAGGAAGTAAATAACTGTTATTAAGAAAGCCTCAGTTGTTAACGCATCTAAGACACATAACGTTATAGCCGTTATAATTGGTAGTGATCTAAATATTGATTCAGCAATTATGCAAGATAGGGTGTAATCATGCACAATTTTGTTTATGGATGATGTTACTATAAATGGAACTATTGGGTATATTATAAGTGGAGGTCTTCCCAGATAAGAATTTGGATCCCAATCAGAATGAGACAATCCATAATGGTATACTAAATATGTTTTATATGCTTGGATTGCTAAATCCATCAACGAAGAGTGAGTTCCGGTATTGGGAGCATGGCTTGTGACTAAACTTAAAGGATATAAACTGTAAATACTAAGCATTAAAATTAGTATAATAATTGTTTTTCTTTTATCAAGCATAACCAATTAACGGTCCCCCTGATTAATGGTAGTGGTTTTATACCCACTAACTTAACGTTTTTGCCGTATATATAAGCCCCGAACGAGCCGGGTTTTATAGTTTTGAAATTTCCTTCTACTTCCAGTACTACGCCTGATGGCATTACTATCAATAACTTGTTTTTGGATATTTTCTCCATATATATATACTGGACTAGAAACTTAACTAATTTTGATTTGAATCCATACGAAGTAACTTCTGAGTTATTTGACAAATAAACGAATACAATAGTTTGGTTTTCATCGAACGGTAATGATAGTGACACTGGCGCGTGGGCACATATTACGTTTGTCATCGATATTGGTAATATTTTGTCTGTCATGTTAGTTAATGTTAGGAAAAGAATGTTAAAAATATTTTCCATTGGGCCTATTATTATTGGAAGCATTTCCACAGGATGAATATCTCTTTTTATGAATATTTTATATTTTGGAATTATACCATTGAAGCTGTATCTGGTACCGTATATCGAGTTTAGAGTTGAGAGTAGCATGGCTGATATTAAAAGTAAAGTCAACGTTCTAATGACGGGTATTGTTTTACCCTTGATATAATCCAAGTTATAATCACCTCCACTATTACAGCCGCAGCTATCGATGAAACTATCTCATATGTTAGGCAACTTATCGGTATTATTTTCCATACTTGATACTTATACGTAATAACCAATAAATTGGATACTATAGTTATTAGGGAGCCTGCTATTAGGCATGTAGTAACGTTCCTTTTATTACCTATGAATTTAGAGATTATCCACGATGTAGAGAATGATATGGAGTAGAATAAGTCTGACCACTGGTTAATACCAAGTACTATTATCATGATAGATGTAGTGATACAGAATAGTACAATCATTGCGTCCATGACATCGTAATATATAAATGTTTGAGCAAACGATAGGTATATCGTTATATTTCCTGGTAGTGGAATATATGCGTTAATTAGGATGATTATAGGGATTATCATATATATTAAAGAGTAAAGTTTTGGGATTATGATAGGGAAGTTTTTGGCTACTTCGTACATTGATATTAAGTATGGAATCGAGATTATGGAAGAGTTTATAACTATTATTTCTTCGGGCCCCACTCATGTTTCCCCCGGGTGAACAAACGGAATAGTGCTCTAGCGTACTCCCTTACTGCATCACCAACGCGATTTTCTTCAACGTATTTTTCTATTTTTTTGTCTTCGTCTAATTTCAATTTATCAAATCTGTACTCTCTTAATCGCTCCCATACTTCGAGCAGTCCTTTCTCTCCAGTTGCTCCGTATAGGGCTAAGGTGAGCGTTTCTGCCGCAACGGTTATTTCGGGGGGTGTCCATGGTACGTATCCTAGTATCATAAGTGCGGCGGTTACTGCCGTCACTAGAATAGCCACTGGAATTATTGAAATAACTAGGATTAAAATAACTGTAGGTACTACGAAAAATAGGATGAACACATAAGCTAGGATCCTGATTACGTTGACGGCTTCAATTGATTTTCTACCCAAGTTAGATCACCCACTCATCTTCTAGATTCTCCCTGACGTCTTTGCCAGGGGATATTTTAACGTCTTTGAGTGTGCAGTCGGTGATCTCGGTGTCCCTGCCGGTGACGACGGCCTCGAGTTCGGCGTTTCGGACGTGGGTTCTGGGTCCGATGATGGAGTTCTTGATCTCGGAGGATTCGAGGGTGGCGTCGCGGTGGATGACGGAGTTCTCGACGGTGCATCCGTCGATGTGGGCGCGTTCGGCGACGTACACGTAGGGGCCGAGGTGGCTGTTCTCGATTTCTGCCATCTGCATGACGACGACGGGGGGTGTGGTTTCGGTGGCTTTGACGCGGGCTCCGACGGTGTTGACGTCGTTGCATTCGTGTTCCATGAGTATCCTGTGGGCTTCTAGGTAGGATTCGGGTAGGCCGACGTCGACCCAGTAGCCTTCGAAGGTGTAGCCGTAGAGGAGGCCTTCTTCGGCGAGTTCGGGGAATATCTCCCTCTCTATGGAGACGGGGCGGCCTTCGGGTATGCGTTCGATGACTTCCCTGTCGAGGATGTAGGTGCCGGCGTTGATGAGGTTGGAGGGGGCTTCTTGGGGGTCTGGTTTTTCGACGAAGGCGTGGATCTTGTTGTCGTCGTCTATGTCGACGACTCCGAACCTGTGTACTTCCTCCTCGGGTACGGGGTATAGGGCTATGGTGGCGATGCCGTCGTGTTTTTCGTGGAATTCGAGCATGTCTCGGACGTCGAGGGATGAGATTATGTCCCCGTTGTAGACGATGTAGGTGTCGGCGGTTGAGTGTCTGGTGGCGTATTTGATGGCTCCTGCGGTGTCTAGTGGGTAGGGTTCGACTTCTATCTCGATGTTCTTGGGTAGTGGGTTGGTTCGTGCGTATTTCTCGAGTTTCTCGGACCTGAAGCCGGCGGCGAGGGTGACTTGGATTACGTCGTCGGGTAGTGTTCGGATGACCCATTCGAGTAGGGGTCTTCCTAGGACGGGGACGAGGGGTTTGGGGGTGTCCCAGGTGAGGGGTCTGAGTCTGGTTCCGAAGCCGCCGGCGAGGACGACTGCTTCGACGTTCACGGCGCGTTCACTCCCTCATTTTTTGTTCCACCATTCGCCGGCGGGTGAGGTGTCGACGGGTCCGTAGGCTTGGTCGATGAGTAGGTAGAGGTGGGGTAGTGTGGTCACCGGTGAGGTGGGGTCGTCGGGGTCCGTGGTGGGGGCTCCGAGGTCCTCGGCGGTTATGACTTCTAGGGGTTCGTGGGCCCTTTCTCTTAGGATCTTTTCGGCCTGGGGGTTGAGTACCACGTAGACGCGTTTTCTTTGGTCGCCGAAGAACCTGCCGTGGAAGAGTTCGTCCGATGTGACGGCGATGGCGTTGGCGTCGCCTACTTCGATGGATTTGAGGGCGGCTTGTTGGGCGGCGATGTACTGGTAGCCGTCGCCGACGTAGATGATCTTCTCGCGTTCTTGGACGGTTCGGACGGTTTCTTCGGGGGGTTCTCGTAGGGTTTCTTCGAGGCGTTCGGGTAGGTCGTCGGGGATCGGGATGTCGGCGCCGAGGTGTTGTGCGTAGAGGGCCATGAGTAGCATGGTGGAGACTATGGTTCTGGTGTTGAGGAAGCCGGGTTCTCTGCGTAGGGGTACGTGTAGTAGGTGGTCGGCGTGCTCGGCCAGGGGTGATTCGGGTTCGCAGGTGACGGCTACTATCTCGCAGTCGAGGGCTTCGGCGATGCGGTGTGAGTCTTTGCCTCCGGACATGGAGATGACGTAGGCTAGGTCGGTGTTGTCGATCCAGGGTGCTGTTTTGCCGGGGTATCTTACGGCGGGGGTTCCGAGTTCTCTGTTGAGGAGGACGGCGGTGTAGGTGGCGACGTGGTAGCTGCTGCCGGACCCCGTGAGTAGTACGTGGGGTCGTCGGGTTGGGTCGGGTAGTTCGTCGAAGGGGTGGTCGGTGTCGAGGATCTTGCGGAGGTCTCGTGGGGTCTTGAGGACTTCATCCTTCATTCTCTCCTTCAACGAGGGCACCCCATGTGATCAGGTTGTTCACCCAGTAGTTCCACATGGTGGCGGCGGCGATGCCGAATAGGGCGGATATCATGTAGTAGATGCCCAGGTAGGTCGTGAGGGCGTAGAGGACCGCTGTGTTTATGACGAGGCCGCCCGCGCAGACGGCGTTGAAGGCGGCGAGGCGTTTGAGGGTGGCGGTGAGGCCCCCCGTCCTTCGGTCTCTCCAGGTCCAGAGGTCGTTGAGTATGAAGTTCGTTATTATCGAGATTTCTACCGCTATGATGTTGGATATGACGTAGTATATTCCTACGATGGAGGTGAGGAACCAGAGTAGTCCTAGGTTAACGATCACTCCGGACGCTCCGACAACGGAGAACTTTAGAAATCGTTCCGGGTCGTCTATTCCCGGGACTCGTTCAAGCAGGCGTAGGAGTCGCTTGAAGTTCAACGTTGATCACCCGGGGAGTGGTGGTGTATGGGTCGGTTGTTCGGTACCTTCGGTGTCAGAGGGGTGGTCGGTGAGGATCTGACCGAGGAGGTGGCGTTGAGGCTGGGTCTGGCGTTCGGGACGTACTTGGGTGGCGATGCGGAGGTGCTGGTGGGTGGTGATACGCGGACGAGCACGGAGGAGTTGAAGGGTGCGGTGGTGTCGGGGTTGACGTCGGCGGGTTGTGACGTGGTGGACGTGGGTACCGCGCCGACGCCGGCGGTTCAGTTCCTGGTGGAGGAGGAGGGTTTCGACGCGGGTGTGGTGGTGACGGCGTCGCATAACCCTCCCGAGTTCAACGGTATCAAGCTGCTGGACGATAAGGGTCACGGGATCTCGGCGGAGGCGGCGGAGGACGTGGAGAGGTTGTACTTCGAGGGGGATTTCGAGAGGGCTTCGTGGGACGGTGTGGGTTCCTACGTGAGGGCTCCGGAGTTGCTGGGTAAGTTCGTGGAGGCGGTGGTGGATTACGTGGGTGATTTCGATGGTTCGGGGATGAAGGTGGTGGTGGATTGTGCGAACGGTGCGGGGTGTTTGGTGACGCCGTCGTTGTTGTCGGAGTACGGTGTCGAGGTTATCAGCGTGAACGCGCATCCGGACGGTAGGTTCCCTGGGAGGGAGCCGGAGCCTTCGGAGGAGAACCTGCGTACGACGATGGAGATGGTGAAGGGGTCGGACGTGGATTTCGGGATGGCGCACGATGGGGACGCGGATAGGTTGATCTTGATCACCGGGGATGGGGAGTTCGTGCCGGGTGATTACTCGTTCGCTTTGTTGGTGAGGTGGGCGTTGGAGGAGGGTAAGGGTAGGCAGGTGGTGACGCCGGTGAGTTCCTCGATGGTGGTCAAGGATGTGGCGGAGGAGTACGGTGGTGAGGTGATCTGGACGAAGGTTGGGGAGCCGATCGTGGTGGAGGAGTTGCGTAGGGCGGAGGATCCGGCGATCGGTGGGGAGGAGAACGGTGGGGTGATCTTCCCGGATTTCCACCTGTCGAGGAACGGGATCTTGACCGCGCTCTTGATCTGTAAGATGGTGGCGGAGGCGGGGTCGTTGGACTCGTTGTTGTCGGGGTTGCCGCGGTACTTCCTGCATAAGACGGGGGTGGAGTGTCCGGACGAGTTGAAGCCGAGGGTTATGGAGCGTGTGGAGGAGTTGTTGGAGGAGGAAGAGGGTGTGGTGGATGTTCTCACGGTGGATGGTGTGAAGATGTTCTACGAGGATGGGTGGGTGTTGGTGAGGCCTTCGGGTACGGAGCCTTTGATCAGGATATTCGGTGAGGCGAGGGACGAGGAGGTGGCCGTGGAGAGGGTTGAGAGGTGGAGGGAGAGGGTTGAGAGGATAGTGGGGGAGTTGTCTGGAGGTTGAGGTTGGATTGGTATGAGGCGTCTCCTGCGGAGTTCTTCGAGCGTAACAGGGAGATGTTGGGTTTCGACGGTCCGGTTAAGAGTATGGTGATGGTTGTTCATGAGTTGGTGACGAACGCGTTGGATGCGTGTCATTTCGCGGGGGTTCGGCCGGACGTCAGGGTGTCGATATCGAGGAGGGGGGAGGATGTCTACAGGATCAGGGTGGTGGATAACGGGCCTGGGATACCGCCGGATAGGGTGCCGAGGGTGTTCGGGAAGTTTCTGGCTGGTGATAAGTTCGATCCGGTGTACGGGATTCAGTCGATGGGGCAGCAGGGTATCGGTGCGGCCGGGGTTGCTCTTTTCGCGTTGATGACGACGGGGGAGCCGGTGAGGGTTTGGACGTCGGTGGACGGTGAGGAGGGGTGGTACTTCGAGGTTCGTCCGGATCCGGCGGAGAACGAGCCGGTGGTGTTGAGGAGGGAGCGGTGGAGGCCGGAGGGTCGTGGTACGGTGGTGGAGGTGGAGGTGGGTGAGGTGGTGTACGAGGGTGGTAGGCGTGGGCCTAGGGAGTATCTGCGGCGGTTGCACGTGGCTAACCCGCACGCGAGGTTGTCGTTGAGGGATCCGAGGGGTGATGTGCACGTTTGGGCGCCGAGGTACGAGGGGTTGCCGGAGCCTCCGAAGGTGATGAAGCCGCATCCTCACTCGTTGGACGCTCATAGGTTGTTGAGGTTGGCGAGGCGGACGTCGAGGAGGAAGGTTAGGACGATGTTGGTGCACGAGTTGAGTAGGTTCTCGGAGGCGAGGTTGGAGGAGTTGGAGGGGTTGCTCGGTGGTTCGGTGGATCTGGAGAAGGATCCGAGGGAGTTGACGAGGGAGGAGGCGGAGGCTATCGTGCGGGCGTTGAGGGAGATGGAATTCATGCGTCCGCCGTCGGACGTGGTGTCGCCGATAGGGGAGGAGGCGTTGGAGGCGGCGGTGAAGGGTGAGGGTGCGTCGTTGGTGAGGGCGGTGTCCAGGGATCCGGTGCCGTTGAGGGATAACGTGATCCAGGTGGAGGTGTGTTTGGGGTACGGTGGTGTGGAGGGGGATCTTTGGAGGTTCGCGAACAGGGCCCCGTTGATGTTCGGGGCGGGCGGTTGTTCAATAACCGAGGCGGTGGAGTCGGTGGACGTGGGTGGTTACGGGCTGGACGAGGATAGGTTGTTGGTGGTCGTGAACGTGAACTCGCCGTTCGTGCCGTTCTCGGGGCCGTCGAAGCAGGCGATCGGTAGTGAGGATGTGGAGAGGGAGGTTAGGCTGGCGCTTCAGGAGGCGTGTAGGAGGTTGGGTCGGGAGGTTAGGAGGCGTGTTAGGGCGATGAGGGAGAGGAGGCGTAGGAGTCTGATAGAGAGGTACAGGCGGGTCGCGAGGGAGAAGGCCAGGGAGGTTCTCTCGTGATGAGCTCACGACGGGGAGACCGTGTCGGGATGATCGGCCCCTAGCAGGCTGAGGGCGCGGGTACGAGGTAGCCGGCGGTGAGGGCGGGCTTCAGTCCCGCGGCGATGATCCGTCGGATCGCCGCGGCCCGCGCACACCTCTTTCATCGTTAGCGTGGATCGGGTCGGGGGCGGGAGTACTCATCACGTGAGGGTGTCGGTGGCTTGCATGGTCGTCATCCCCGAATCGTTACGAGATTCATAACGATAGATGGTTTGGCGCCGCGGCCCGGACTTGAACCGGGGGCCACGGGATTAACAGTCCCGCGCTCTACCTACTGAGCTGCCGCGGCCTCGGTAGCGCCCGTGGGCCGTGCATCGATCCGGTTCATTTAATCGTTTCGGGGGCGGGGTCCCTTGGTCAGCGTGAAGGTGGTAGGGGAGGGACCGGAGGGCGATGAGCTTCGGGAGATACTGGACGTGGTCAGGCCCGGGGACGATCTCAAGGTGATAGTGGACTGTGTGAGAGGGATGGTCTCGTGCTCGGGTGGCTCGACGAAGGTGAGGATAGTGGATGGGTCGGCGTTCTTCTCGACGGTGGGGAGGGCGAGGGAGGATGTCGTCAACGCGGCGGTGTTGTTGGCGGCGAACTCGCTGGGGTTGAGCGAGCCCGTGGAGAGGTTCTGCGGGCTTTCGGTAACGCTCGGGAGGGAGGTGCCGAAGGGGAAGAAGTTGGTGGCCGTGTGCAGGGGGCGGGGCGTGCATGTCAAGTTCAAAACAGAGCCGGAGGAGGGTAGGTACGGGGTGTTCAGCGTAGGTACCGTGACGGCGAGGCGGACCAGATCCACGTGCGAGATAGAGTTGATAACGTCCTTAGACGGTTTCGAACTGCTCTCCAGGCGCGTCATGAAGGTGTGGCGCGTCCTGGAGGATCTCGCGAGGGGGAAGGATCCCGGGTCGGTCGCCCGGGATGTCGCCTCGATCCTCGGACGGGGGTGAAGGGTTTGAGGGCTGTCGCCCCGGTGATCGTCCTGGCCGTCGTGGTGCCGGTCTGTGCGTCGGCTCAAGAGTTCGCGGTACCGTGGCCGGGTATAGGGTTCGTGGTGGCCGGCTCGGTGCTGTACGCCAGTCCGACGACTCAAGCGGCCGGTGCCGCCCTCGTCAAGTACGGTTCCTCCTACACGGCGTTCTACTACGCGTACAAGGGTACCATACCGACGGTGCACTACGAGGCCTACAAGCTGGTCTCGTCGGCGCGGGATCTGGGGCCGAACGTGGTGAACGGGATAGCGGAGGGTCTGGCGATCCAGATGGCGGCGACGTTGATCCCGGAGCTTCAGGTCCTCGAGCAGGCGTACGAGCAGGCGACGAACTTCAACCCGTCCGAGTACACGACGGCGTTGCTGATCGCCACGGCGCTCGAGGTGGGTGTCAAGAAGTACTCGAACCCCGTGGACGCCGTGGCCTACCTCACGGACGCCACGCTGAAGATACTCCTCAACTGGAACGAGCTCCAGGTGGATCTGCAACCCGCAGTGATGGACGCGCTGGAGTCGACGCCGATCGGTCTCCCGATGCTCGTGTACTCGGACATGGTGCAGGAGTCGAAGCCCTCGTGGCTGTGGGCGTTGCTGTACCCGACGCCGCTCTACGACCTGTACTGGACGTACGATGACTTGGGTGACCTGTACACGGACACGGAGTGCGTCACCTACGGTCTGAGCCTGGCCACGGCGTCGGATCCGTTGACGGTCTTCGATCAGTCGTTGGAGGAGGCGATGGAGAAGCTGTACAGTGATCTCGTGAACGAGCTGGGGTCGAAGCTAGTCGAGATAGGTGTGCTCACGGAGCAGGATCTGTCCACGCTTCAGACGGAGGGTGCCACGTCCTTCGCGGACGCCATGGTTAACCTGGCGAACCAGCTGATACCGCCGGACCTGGTGAGGTTGTACGGTGTGTTCATGGTGGGGCTGGGGTTGTACAAGGGTTACCAGGACATGGAGCAGTTGAAGGACGAACTCACGGCGTGGGACCTGTTGGCCTACGATCTGCACGTGAACGTGCCGATGCTTCCGTGGGTGAACCCGAGGAGGGTCTACGACGAGGCGTTGGTGTACCTCAGGGACCCGTTGAAGCCGTTGGGCGGTCTGTCGGAGCTGGTCAAGGGGATGGCGTCGGCGCTCGGTGTGAACCTGGGGTCCCTCGCCCTCCCCTCATAACGCCCCCAGCGTTTCCAGTATGCGTGCCCTTATCCTGACGAACTCGGGGTCGGTCCTGTCCCTGGGCCTCGGTAGGTCGATGTCGACGACGTCCACGACCTTGGCGGGTCTGTTGGAGAGGACCATGACCCTGTCGGCGAGGAAGACGGCCTCCTCGACGTTGTGGGTCACGAGGAGGATGGTCTTCTCGGTTTCCTTCCATATCTTCAGGAGTTCCTCCTGCATCCTGTTCCTGGTCTGAGCGTCGACGGCCGCGAAGGGTTCGTCCATGAGGAGTATCTCGGGTTCCGCGGCCAGGGCCCTGGCTATCGCGACCCTTTGTCTCATGCCGCCGGAGAGTTTCTTCGGGTACTCGTCCTCGAAGCCCTCGAGTCCAGGGACGACCTTCAGGTACTTCCTGGCGATCCTTTCCGCCTCCTCCGGGTCTAGTCCCCTCATGAGCGGTGCGAACATGACGTTCTCCAGCACGGTCTTCCACGGGAACACCGCGTACTCCTGGAACACCATCGCTCTGTCGGGTCCGGGTCCTTCGATGGGTTCACCCCTCAGGAGTACCTCGCCCTCGTCGTAATCCTCGAGGCCCGCGATGATCCTGAGGAGGGTCGTCTTGCCGCAGCCGCTGGGTCCCACGACGGCGAGGAACTCGCCCTCGTGGACGTCGAAGGATACGTGGTCGAGGACGAGGAGGTCGTCGTAGCTCTTGACGAGGTTCTTGACCTCGAGCACGGGTTCCATCCGGGGTCCCCCGTCACATCCAGGCGAGGAGTCTCTTCTCGAGGGCCCTGAACCCTCTGTCCATGAGGAGTCCCAGGACGCCTATCGTTAGCATCCCGGCTATCACCTGGTCGGTGGCGAGGACGCGCTGGGCTTCGATTATCATGTAACCGAGGCCGGACTTGGCGGCTATCATCTCGGCGGCTACCACGCACATCCATCCGACTCCTAGTCCCGTCCTGAGGCCCGTGAGGATCTCGGGGAGCGCCGCTGGGAGTAAGACGTGTCTTATGAGGGCCTTGTCGTCCGCGCCCAGGTTGAGGGCGGCTTCGATGTAGATCCTGTCGACGTGCTTGACGCCGGCCCTGGTGCTGAGGAGTATCGGGAAGAAGGCGCCGATGAAGATGATGAAGAAGGCGGAGGCGTCCCCTATGCCGAACCAGACTATGGCCATGGGTATCCAGGCTATCGGCGGGATGGGGCGGATTATCTCGACGAGGAGGTCGAGGGCGGTTTCGACGTCCTTGTACGCGCCCATGAGGACGCCCAGGGTCACCCCCGAGACGGCCGCTATCGAGTACCCCACGGCGACCCTGTACAGGCTGGTGGCCGCGTTGACGGCTATCTGGCCCGGCATCTCGACGAAGACCGCGAAGACCTTTGAAGGGGGAGGGAGGAGTACGGGGCTGATTATCCCGGTTCTACTGATCACCTCCCAAGCGATTAGTACCGCTACGGGCGTTCCTACTTTGAGGGCTAGGGAACGCCTCTTCACTCAGCCCGCCACCTCCTTCAGTAACTTGAGGTCCACGAAATCGCTCCAGTTCGGTAGATGGTGTATGTACCCTATCTTCAACAAGAAGTTAGCGAATATTTTCATGCTTGGTATGTTCAAATTGTACGAGAATATCACGTGTTTCATGGCTATTTCTTCCACTTTAACGGGTTCGTGAAGTTTTTTGGCGGTTATTTCCGCGGCTTCTTTAGGATGTTCATTTATCCACTTGGTGGCTTCTATGTGTATCTTAAGGATTTTCTTAGCTAAGTCTGGGTGGTCCCTAATGAAGCTCTTAGTCATAACTAATACACAACATTGGTGATTAGGTAGTATATCCTGCGTGTCCATGAGTCTAACTCCGTATCCTTTGTACACCGCTAAGGACGGTCCAGGTTCGGGTTCTATGAAGGCGTCTATTTGCTTGGCCCCTAGGGCTTGAACGGCGTTGAATGTTGACATTTCTATTAAATCTACATCCTTATTTGGATTCAATCCATATTTTCTAAGTGCCATACGTATTATGCAGTCCTGAATTGACCCTTTCATTAACTCAGCGATTTTCTTTCCTTTCAGGTCCTTAATCGACTTAATCTTATTAGCTTCGTCCTTTCTTACGACGATGGCGGAACCTCCTTGGTTAACACCTGCCACTATCTTTATCGGGACTCCTTTACAGTAGGCTGTTATGGCCGGAACGCATCCTATGTAAGCAACGTCGATCTTTCCTGCAGCCAGTGCTTGTGTTTCTGGAGGACCTGCTTTGAACTCATATGTTTCGACTTTGATGCCCTCCTTTTGGAACATGTGCTTGGCGAGCGCCACGAAGAGCGCGGCGTGGTGGTCCGACGGTTGGTACCCTATCCTCACGACGTTGGATTGTTGTGCTTGGTACGCGTAGATGCCGACTCCGATTATCACAGCGGCGGCGGCTATGATACCGGCTATCCATTTCTTCATACCCGGTCCGCCCCGGGGCGGTTATCCTTACCACGGGTACCTTAGCATTTACGACGGGTGAACGGGGCCCGGAGGTCCCTTAATCACGTCGGGGTAACGGTCGACTCAGGGGTGTTTAGACGGTGCCGATAACGGTGGTCTATCACAACGTGCACAGTCCTAGGAAGGTCGAGGAGATGGCGCGGACCGCCGTCGGGTTCGGGGCCAAGAGGTTCGTGGTGTCTAGGGCCCTGGGAAGCGCCGCTCAGGAGGGCGTGCCGGCCGCTCAGTTGGCTTGCTTGGAGGGGGACGTGGATTTCATGGTGTTCTCGGACCTGAAGGAGGCGTTGCGTGTCCTGGAGCCGGATCGCGTGTACATGGCGGAGGACGCCGAGCACGGTGGGTCCAGGCCTTTCGACCCGAGCGAGGTGGCGGATAGGTTGAGGGGTGGTGAGGAGGTGGTGTTCGTGTTCGGTAGTTCCAGGCCGGGGCTGTCCAAGAGGGAGTTGGAGCTCGGGGACGAGGCGGTTTACGTGGGGTCCGAGGGTAACATCGGTGAGGTCGGGGCCTTGGCCATCGTGCTTTGGTCATTGTCCAGGGAACTGGGGGAGGAGGGGTGAACGTCCGCCTGGCCATCCCCTTCATTCTGGGCTTGATCTCGCTGCCGGTGGTCCATGCCCTCCACGCGGGTGGGAAGCCCGAGTACGTGGTGAGGGTTCACTTGGTGTTCTACAGTGACGACAACGCTTCCCCGAACCCTCAGGTTTCCACCTACCAGGATCCCTCGAAGACGTTCGTCCCCGTGCTACGGTTCTGTCGTGAGCATGGGATCAAGATAGCCTGGTCGGTGAACGGTCCGTGTGTGTGGGATGACGAGGGGAGGGATCTGGCTTACACGATGCGCTTGGTGAGGGAGTACGGGGACGTCGTTCAGGAGCTTTGGAACCACACCTACTCGCACCTGTTGTGCGGGATGCCGCTGTACGCGGACTACTACGAGGTGAAGTTCGACGATGATCTGTGGGGGGCGAGGTTCCCGGGTAAGTTCAACCCTCATGTGGTTTCGGTGCCTTATTGGGCCAACGATAGTACGCTGCCTCGCGTCTGCAAGCTCACGGGTGTGAGGTACGTCCTGACCAACCCTTGCTACGTGGCTTCGGCCACCAGGTTGGCCACGGGTGGTGAGGTGTCGTACCCGTTGTTGCCGGTCGAGGTGGACGGGGTTACTTTGCTTCCGGACTTGGAGTTGGTGTCGTCGTTTTCTGATACCGTGTCGTTTCTGAAGTCGACACTATCGGCTTCGGCGTACTTCTACAGGAGCAGGAGGGTTCACGACGTGGTCCTGTTCGTGCTGTTCCACCCTTCGTACAACTCGCGCTGGGAGTGTCACGTGGCTAGGGAGATGATGGGGTGGGCGTTGAAGCGTCCGTCGTTCGAGGCGAACGGTGTCAGGTTCGTCTTCGAGGTGACGTCCCCGAAGCGTGCCTTGAGGATGGTGAGCGATGGAATCGTGCCGACGCTTCATGCCCCTCCGGGGTCGTCGCGTGATGTTTGGTACGGGCCCAGGGAATGGGAGCTCTTGCTGGAGTTCATATCGAAGGGGTCGGAGAGGAAGGATTTCGTGATGGCTATGGAGACGTTGTGGAGGTACAGGGGGTTGGACTCGTATCTCTTGAGGCATCACGGTCTTCCTGGGGCTCTGGTCGGTGATCTCAGGGAGATAGTGGGTAACGCTATGCGCCCTACGGGTGGTGGTCCCTACGGGCTCGATATGAACGAGGAGCACGTGAGGGAGATGAAGGAGGGATGTTTGAAGTTGGCGAAGGACGCGCGTAGGTTGGGCATCGAGCCGTCGTCGGTCGGTGTGGGCTTGGGGGTGGAGTTGAGGTTCCTTTGGATGGCGGCGACCGTTGGGTTCGATTCGCTCATCTGGGAGGCTTAGGTGGTATCCTTCCCTCTCTCTCGAACATCGTCGGTTTCTTGTCGGGGATCTTCATCACGGGGGCTTTGCCCAGGAGGCCTCCCATTTCGAATTCGTCGCCCGGCTTCTTGCCTGGGGCTAGGATCACGCGGACCCCCGTGGGTTTTCCGGTGGCGACGCCTATCGCGGCTTCGTCCGCTATGAGGCCGGCCACGGTTTCCACCGGGGTGTCGCCGGGTAGGACGATCATGTCGAGTCCTACGGAGCATACCGCGGTCATGGCCTCGAGTTTCTCCAGGGTTAGCGTTCCGGCGGCGGCTCTTGCCATCCCGGCGTCCTCGCTGACTGGTACGAAGGCCTCGCTGTACCCGCCGTGCTTGGATGTGGCGGCGGCCCCTCCTTTCTTCACGGCGTCCATGAGTAGGTGGAGGGCGGCTGTGGTTCCCGGGCATCCGCACTCCTCGAGTCCTATGCCTTCGAGGATCTCGGCCACGCTGTCGCCGGGTTCGGGTGTGGGTGCCAGGGATAGGTCGACGGCGCCGAACTCGACGTCGAGTCGTTCGGCGACCATTCTTCCGACGAGTTCTCCCACGCGGGTGATCTTGAAGGCGGTTCTCTTGATCTCGTCGTGGAGTGTTCGGAAGTCGGCGTCCTCGAGTTCTTCCACCACGGCTCTTACCACGCCGGGGCCGGAGATCCCCACGTTGATGCAGGCGTCGGGTTGGCCGACGCCGTGGAACGCGCCGGCCATGAACGGGGTGTTCTCGGGTGCGTTGGTGAGTGCGACGAACCTGGCGCACCCGTGGCCGTCGGTGGCCTCGGCTATCCTCTTGACGGCGTGGGCGGCGTCTTTGACGGCGTCCATGTTGATGCCGTACCTGCTGTCGGCGACTACCATGGAGGCGCAGAGTCTCTCGGTGGATGAGAGGGCCTCGGGGATGGTTTTCACGATGGCTTCGTCGGATTCGGTGTATCCGTCGTAGACGAGGGCGGTGTAGCCGCCGATGTAGTCGACTCCAACTTCGGAGGCGACCTCGTCCAGGGCTTCGGCCACGACGAGGGGGGCTTCGGGGCCGTGTTCCCTGACGGAGGGGGCCGTGACCAGGGAGCACGGCGTGACCGCTATCCTCTTGTTGACTATGGGGACGCCGAGTTCGTCCTCGACTTCCTCGACCGTTTCGACGAGCGAGTCGGCCACGTCGAGGATGATGGATTTGATCTCCTCGCCGGTTTCCTCGGGGTCCGGTCGGGCGGCGGGGAGTACGTTCACGCCGAGGGTTACGGATCTCACGTCCAGGTTCATCATGCGGATCATCTCGACGGTCTCGATGACCTCGTCGACGTCGAGTCGGGGCATTCGGGGGGTCCCCTAGACCCTGTGCATGGCCTTGTACACGTCCTCGTGCTGGACGACGACGTCGACGCCCAGTTCTTCGCCCTTCCGTCGGAGTTCGCGTCGGAGCTCTCCCACGTTGACGTCGGACTCGGAGAGGTCGACGAGCATGATCATGGCGAATATCTCATCGAGGACCGTCTGTGATATATCCTCGATGTTCACGTTATGTCGGGCGAGGACCTCGGATATCCCGGCCACGATGCCGGGTCTGTCCGCGCCGATGACCGTGACCACGGCCTTAGTCACGCGGTAACACCCCCGGCCGGGGGTGCGGAAAGATTCCCGCCACACCGTTAGCACCGGCTTTGGACGCGGCGGCGTCGTTGTTACCTTTGGACCCGAAGGTGATAGCGTTCGCGGCCGGTTCCGTGGCCTCGAAGCCGTCGGTATACGTGATTACCGGTACCTTGATGGGTTTGGGACTCAGGTACATCGTGGCCTACGTGAAGACGTTCATAGGCACGTTCAGGCGTAGGAGCATGTACTCGAGGCACGGTCAGATGTGGAGACAGGAGAATTGGCACAGGTTGGCAGGGTTCGCCGTCGTGGCTTTGGTGGTGGAGGTCATCGTGGGGATCGGCGTTCTCACGGTCGGTCTGCACAGGATAATATCCCCGGACTTGTTGGTGGCCGCGCTCGGTGCGATGACGTTGTTCTCGGCGTTGGCGGGTGGTGGGGAGGAGGTTCCCGCCCCCGGTTTCGAGGTGAGGGAGAGGGATAGGTGGGTCGTCAACACGGGGGACGGTCTTCTGGCGGGGATCGGGTTGGGTTTGGGTTGGGTGCCCGGTGTCCCGCCCACGGGTGCGGCCCTGTTGTTCCTGCTGACCAGGAACATAGCCCCGGGCGAGGCCGCGTGGTTGTCGTTCTACTTGGGTGCTCCCGCGATCTTGGCGGAGATGGTGGTGCAGGGTTTTCTGACGGGGAAGCCTTTGCCGAAGCTCCCCCAGTTCATGACGCCTCCGGCGTACTTCGCCGCGGGTGGGGCGATAGTCGCGGCCGTCTTGACGGTGTTGATACTGCGTCCGATGGGTAAGATGGCGGCCAGGTTCCTGGTCGGGTTGGCGGCGTTGGGTACCGGGGTGTTGTGCTCGGGGCTGATCCCGATCTAGGTCCCTGAAATCACATATCGGATCCGTGAACGTCCGCGCGCAGGGAAACTGTATGGACGTGTGGACGGCGGTGTTGGCCGGTGTAGTCCAAGGGGTCACCGAGTGGTTACCCATAAGCAGTGAAGGTCAGGCGACCATGGTCATGATGAACCTGCTCGGTATCAAGCCGTCGGAGGCCATGGATCTGGCCCTCTGGTTGCACTCGGGTACCTTGTTGGCCGTGTTGTTCAGGTTCGGGCGTCCGTACTGGAAGACGGTGGTGGGGATCGTCAAGGGAGGGAAGTGGCGCAGGCTGGCGTGGTTCCTCATCGCGGCCACCGTGGTTACGGGTGTCGTCGGTGTCCCGATATACAAGGCCTTAAAACACGCGTTCTCCGCGGCCGCTGGCGACATGGTGCAGGCGGCCATAGGTGCCGCTCTGATAGTGACGGGTATCCTGCTCAGGGTGGCGCCCGAGGGTCTCAGGGACAGGTGGTCGGTGAGGTTGTCGGACGCGTTGATAGTGGGGGCGGGTCAAGGGGTGTCGATAATCCCGGGTATAAGCAGGTCCGGTACCACGATGGCGTTGCTGTTGTGGAGGAGGTTCGACGGTGGCGAGGCCGTGTGGTTGTCGTTCTACCTGGCGGGCCCCGCGATGTTGGGGGCCTTGATGCTGGAGTTGAAGGAGGGGATGAAGGCGGCGAAGGCGATGGGCGGGGAGTGGATGTTGGTGGCCATCGGGACCTCCTTCGTGGTGAGTCTCCTCTGCATGGAGGCGCTGTTGAGGGTGGCGAGGAGGCTGGACTTCTCGAAGGTCTGCATAGTGCTGGGATCGATAGCCCTGGTGGTACCTCTGGTGCTAGATCTCCTGGGTTGAGGGGTACCCTCCTTTGGTGCAGAGTCCGTACGTGAGGGAAGCGCTGGAGAGTATGGAGGACCTGCCCGATCCCGAGGATATCGTCATCTACGACACGACGCTTCGCGACGGGGAGCAGACGCCCGGGGTCAGCTTCACCCCGGATCAGAAGCTGGAGATAGCGAGGTTGTTGGATGAGCTCGGTGTTCAGCAGATAGAGGCCGGGTTCCCCGTGGTCAGCGAGGGGGAGATGGAGGCGGTCAGGAGGATAGCGAGGGAGGGGTTGGACGCGGAGGTACTGTGCCTGTGCAGGATGCTCGAGGGGGACGTGGACGCGGCCCTACGGTGCGATGTGGACGGTGTGATCACCTTCATAGCGACCTCGGATCTGCACCTGCGTCACAAGCTGAAGATGTCGAGGGAAGAGGTCGTCGAAAGGGTCGGTAGGGTGGTCGAGTACGCGAAGGATCACGGGCTTTGGGTGGCTTTCTCGGCCGAGGACGGTACCAGGACGGAGTTCGGGTTCCTGAGGGAGGTTTACACGACGGCGGAGGAGGCGGGTGCGGACAGGGTTCACGCGACGGACACCGTGGGTGTGATGATCCCGGAGGGGATGCGGGTGTTCGTTAGGAAGATCAGGTCGGTGGTGGACGTTCCGATCGGGGTGCATTGTCACGATGATTTCGGTCTGGCCGTGGCGAACTCGTTGGCCGCGGTGGAGGCGGGGGCGACGGCGGTCTCGACGACGGTATTGGGTATCGGTGAGAGGGCCGGGAACGCCGCGCTCGAGGAGGTGATCATGGCGTTGGAGAAGTTGTACGGGATGGAGTTGGGGTTCAGGACCGAGGTGCTGGCGGAGTTGGCCAGGACGGTGGCGGAGTACGCGGGTGTCGATATCCCCCCGAACAAGTCTGTGGTCGGTGAGAACGTGTTCAGGCACGAGTCGGGTATCCACGTGGCGGCGGTCCTGGAGGAGCCGAGGACGTACGAGCCGATGGACCCCGAGGAGGTGGGCATGGAGAGGTCGATAGTGCTGGGGAAGCACACGGGTAGGAAGGCGGTGGAGGCTAAGCTCCGTGAGTTGGGTGTCGAGCCGGACGACGAGGTTGTGGAGGAGGTGTTGAGGAGGATCAAGGAGCTCGGGGACCGACGCGTGAGGATCACCGATGGAAGGCTGCGGGAGATCGTCGAGGACGTCGTGGGATCCGGAGGCAACCGTACTCGTGAAGGGTCTCGATGAGGTCGTTGGCCTCCTCGGCGAACCTGAGGAAGTCCTTGGGGTTCGCCTTCCAGTCGCCTTTGATCTCCACGTCCCTGCCTCCTCGCGCTAGGATGATGTTCAGGGCGTATCTGACCAGCCCGTCCTTCTCGGGCACGCCGGTCTTGGATATCCTGACGGCCCTGGTTCTTCCCCCGATCCTTTCCACGGTTCTCGGTCGTAACGTTCCCCGACCCACCGGGCCTAGGAGATCACACACGAGGCAGGAGACGTAGAGGTCGGCCCCTCTGATGTACCTCCTCCCGGATTCGAGGACCCTTGCGGCGGCCTCGAGGTCCCACATCGAGATGAAGCCTCTGGGGCGGTACTTGCCGACGTCCCTGGGGTGGCAGTACGGGGGTCCCCCGAGCGGGCAGGCGAAGGCTTGATGATCTATCTCCCGCAGGACGGCCCTGCACAGGGCCCTCCGGATCACCTTCACTGCGTCCTCGGAGCGGGAGATTAGGATCATCGGAGTCGAAGCCCCCGGGGAGGAGGCGAAGTGACGACCGTGGAGAGGGTGTTCTCGGAGAAGGTAGGGGAGCGCGTTGAAGAAGGTGATTTCGTCGAGGTTGAGCCGGATGTTATTATGATACACGATGGTTCCGGAGCGACGGCGCTCAGGGTCATGAGGGACGAGTTGGGCGTGGAACGTGTCGAGGATCCTGACAAGGTCGTGTTGGTGTTCGATCACTCCGTGCCACCGAGCTCGGTCGAGGCCGCCGACAGGCAGAACGAGCTCCTGAGGTTCGCGGAGGAGCACGGGATATCGAAGGTTCACGTCGACGAGGGGGTCTGTCATCAGATCCTGGTGGAGAAGGGGTACGCTTCCGGGGGTAGGTTGGTCTTCGGCGGTGATTCTCACACGCCGACGTGCGGGGCCGTTGGGGCCGTGGGTATAGGGTTCGGAGGTACGGATATGGCGTTCGCGATGGTGTACGGGGAGCTGTGGGTGAGGGTCCCTCCCACGATCGAGGTCCGTATAGTGGGCAGGCCGAGGTTCCCCTCGACGGCGAAGGACGTGGCCCTGCGGATGGTGTCGGAGATTGGAGCGGGGGGAGCGGAGTACAGGGCGTTGGAGTTCACGGGTTCGGTGTCCGGGTGGGAGTTGGGGGATAGGATGACGCTGTGTAACCTGGCGACGGAGGTCGGGGCGAAGACGGCGGTGGTCAGCGGTGAGGAGGTCGTCGAGGGCGCGGAGCGTAGGGTGGAGATCGATGCGAGGCACGTTGAGCCGTGCGTGTCCAGGCCCGGTAGGGTGGACGATGTCGTTCCCGTCTCGGAGGTGGAGGGGGTCGAAGTGACGAGGGTTTTCGTGGGTTCGTGCACGAACGGTCGTTACGAGGATATGGCCCTGTTCGCTGGGGTTTTGGAGGAGATGGGGGGGCCGTGTGAACACGTTAGGATCGTGGTGGTCCCGGCGTCGAGGACGGAGCTGCTGAAGGCGGTGAAGGACGGCGTCGTGGAGCGGTTGGTGAGGATGGGTGTCCTGGTGTGTCCTCCGGGGTGTGGGCCGTGCCTGGGGGAGCATATGGGGGTGCTGGGTAGGGACGACGTGTGCGTCGCCACGTCGAACAGGAACTTCCCGGGTAGGATGGGACACAGGGACGCGGAGATATACCTGGCGAGCCCCGTCACCGCGGCCGTGGCGGCGGCCGAAGGCGAGTTGAAGGATCCCCGGGACGTTTTGGGTGGTTGAATCGATGGGGAAGAAACTCGATAGGTTGACACACATCGCTATGGATCTTATCGTTCACTTCATTCTAATAGTACTCTTGATAATAACCTTGTTGGTGTTCCTAGTCGGTGTTTACGGTATAATCAAGATAATCTTGTTCGTGCCTATAACGGGTAAATTCCGAGAGGCTTTTGGTGTGATAGTTGATACCGTATTTGATGTTATTCTTTTACTAGAAGCATATAGAAGCGTGTTCGAGTGTTTGAAACACGAGCGTATCCCGTTGAGATACGTTATTGATATGACTTTGATGATGATGCTTAGGGAGACGTTTCTTAAGTATTATAAGGGGGTGATTAGACCTATAGAGATGGTTGCCGTAACCGTGTTGGTTGGTGTGTTAATAGCCGCTCGTGTTTTCGTCCTTAAGTATTCCCCAGATTATTTCGATTTGAAATTAGATGAAATGAGGAAGGCCGTCAAGGGGGGATCAAAAGGGTGAGGTTTTCTGGAAGGGCGCACGTGTTCGGGGATGACGTAGATACCGACCAGATAATCCCCGGGAGGTACCTCAGAAGGGTCGGGTACGACGAGTTGGGAAAATACGCTATGACCGGGGCGGACCCGGAGTTCCCGGAGAAGGTTAGGGAGGGTGACGTGATAGTCGCGGGTCGGAACTTCGGTTGCGGTTCCTCGAGGGAGCAGGCCGTGATGGCGCTGCAGCAGGCCGGTGTTTCTTGCGTGGTGGCGGAGTCCTTCGCCAGGATATTCTACAGGAACGCCTTGAACAGGGGGTTGCCCCTGCTCGAGGCGGAGGGTGATCCGAGGGAGGTCGTCAGCGATGGTGATCGTGTGGAGGTGGACGTCGACGGGCTCGTCTTGAGGTCTCCCTCCGGGGAGATGGGGCTGAGGAAGCCGCCGTCGTTCGCTGTGAGGGCTTGGAAGGCGGGCGGTCTGTTGCGTCTGGCCTCTGAGCGTCCGGATGAGCCGCCGTGGAGGGCGGGTGATAGGGGTTGATGCTTCTTCTCACGGCCGTGATGTTGACGTCCCCGGTGCCGCCCGATCAGTTGACGTTGGAGCCGGGTCCGGGTGGTCCGTACGTGGAGTTGGTGAAACCGGACGGTTCCGTGTTGTGGAAGGGCGATTGGCCCATGTCGACGGAGGTTCAGCTCCGGTACGGTGGCGAGACGGTCTCGTTGGATCCTTCGAAGCTGCGGGTTCAGGCCTACATCGACGGGAGGACCCTGAGGGTTTCGACGCCGTCGCCCGTCCCCGTTAACGTCAGGGTTTTGGTGTTCGCCAGGGTTTCGACGGTCGGTATACCGGAGTGGTGGCTATCGGTGCCGACCAACGTTTTGGAGATACGAGCGGGGTCGTCGTGCGCGGAGTGTGAGCTTCCCTCCGACGTGAGCGTGGTGGAGGTGGTGGGGCCCGCCAACGCCTGTACCGTGATGGTGCCCTGCTCGGAGACCGGGTGTACGTCCGGGGGGTCCCCGACCGTCGGGGAGATAGTTCCCTCGTTCGCGGTTCCGATCATATCGTTGGGTCGTCCCAGTCGGAGAAGGAGTTAGACGTTCTCTCGGCCTCCTCTACTATGCGTGAGGCCGCCGATAGGTCTCCTTCGGCCAATGCGTCCAGGGCCCTGTATAGGTACGACGTTTCTATCGCGGCGAGGGCCCTTCTGGTCTCGTTTCTGGCCGCACGTTCCGCCCCTCCTTTGAACCCGCCGATCCGCAGCCTTGAGTCGAGCTTCATGCCCCTGAGGTACTCCTCCGTCCTCACCTTCCGGGCGTGGGGGACGCCGGGGGTTTCTTTCTCGGGTTTGACGACTATGCCTTCCCCGCCTTTCTTCTCGATGTTCTCGAGGACTTCTTTCGCCACGCGTTTGACCTTGGGGAACCCGGCCTTGGTGGAGGGAACGGGCTTGATTTTCTCCCCGTCTATCACGTCGGCTAGGAGCTCGTACTGCTCGGTCTTGGGTGCGGTTATCTTGACGTCACCGTCCCATACGTCGACCTGGTACACGTAGTACGTGGGTTCGAGGTCCTCGGGCTCGTAGTCCCTGAGGTCCGTCATCCTCTCGACGATGTCCCTCAGCATCTCCTCCGCGTCCTTCGGGACGTAGTCCTTGGAGTGGGCCGTGGCCAGGAGGGCTTCCGCGGTGTCCACGAGTTCCTCGAACCTCTCGTCGGCGAGTTTGACGTCTTTGAGTCGGCGCTGGACGGTTTCCAGGGTTCTGACGTGTCTTCGTACCTTGGAGAGCCTGTCGAACAGTTTCCCGATCCAGGATCTGGGGACCCTCTTCCTGTTGGGGTTGAGGGTGTAGCGGCGCATGAGTCTGAAGTGGTAGTCGATGAAGTCGAGGGTCTCGTTCCATATCTCGTAGACGGAGGTTGCGAAGGCCGAGAGGGGTAGGAACTCGCCCTCGATCACGGTTATCTCGTGTTCCTCGGGATCGATGTTCGCGGTTACCATCTCCTCGACCTCTTCGACGCGGACCCACTTCCGTGTGTGGGCGATGATGGGTTCGCCCAGGTGGTCCTTTAGGGCCCTGCCGAGGATGACCCTGACGTTGGTGCCGTCCTTCTTCTCCTCGACCCTGAGTTCCGCGTCCTCACCGACGACGTGGGTGAGTTCGACCTCGTACGCGTCCATGGTGTGTTCCAGAGTCTCGGGTAGGACCGCCGGCATGGTTCTTGTGAACGTGAGCCTGGCCTCGGGCGGGAGGCGTGGTCTCTCGCCGGACGGTGTCTCCACGGTCTCCGTCTCCTCCATCCGCTAGCCCTCCCCTACGAATTCGGTGAGGTTCTCGAAGTCCACCTCCAGTACCTTGATCTCGACGCCCAGTTCTTCCTTCATGTTCCTGAGTTCCTTCTCTACCACGTCGGCGACTTCGTCCTCGGGTTCTCGGAGGAAGATTAGGGTGGTGGCGCCGCGTTTTTCCAGGGCTTTCTTGAGTTCCCTCCGGGCTCGCTCGGCGCGTTTGACTATGCCTTCGGGCACGGGGTCCGGGATGTTGGGGTTGACCTCCCTGTAGTCCTCGGGTATCAGCGGGCCTCCTATCTGGACCACCGTGGCCTCGGGTAGGACGTCCCGGACGGCCTTCCGTTCGTCGCCTCGGATCACGACTACCACGGACTCGGAAACGTCTAGCGATTCCCGTCTTCCCGTCGGGGTGGTTTCGACGCCGGGGGCCAGCTCGAGGATTCCCTTGAGGATATCGTTGAGGGCCTTCGCGACGCGTTCCGCGTGCTCGTCCCTCGCCACGTGGTCGGGGGCGGTTTCGACTAGCGCGTGGTCGAGTTCGAGGGCGGCGTGGACTATCTTCCTCACGGTGTCGGGGTCGAGGTGGATCTCACCGGCTTTCACCTTGATCTCTGGGATCGTGACGCGCGTCGAGACGGAGGTCTCGAAAAGTTCTTCCAGCCTTTCGGTTCGGTCCACGGTTCGACAACCCCCGATGACGAATGAGCTGTTAGCGGAGTCGGTGACGAGAGGATGGCTGGCCGAGGGTGGCCCTTCAGTACCATCCTCTCCGGATCACCCTGACGGGTACGGCGCCGGTGAGTGAGAAGGGTTTCCTTTCCACCTGGACCAGGACGAATTCCCCGGGTCCGGCGTCGCCTTCGACGGTGTACTCGCCTGGTAGCGTGTTGGCGGCGACGTCGTGGCCTATCATCACGGTGCAGGTTCCGGCGCCGCCCTCTAGCACGTACCCGTACGTCCAGTCCCTGGCGTGTTTCCATTTCACGATGCCGACGCCTACCGCCAGGCCTATCGCGGGGATGCCGAAGGCCGTGAACCCGGGTAGGGTGGCTTCCACCGGGATGACGAGGGTGACCAGGGGTGGGAAGTTCGTGAAGGCGGCCGTTACTAGGACCGATCCGAAGACGGGGATCATGAAGTCGCGGTACGGTTTGTAGTGTTCCTCCGAGGGCGAGTTCTTGCGGAGCCAGGAGAGGGAGAAGAAGGCGCCGAACGTTGACAGGACGCCCAGGGCTTCCCAGAGCATGACGGGGGGTAGGATGACGGCTTGGAAGACCGTGAACAGGACCATGCCGAACATGGACATCTCGAGGGCGAGGGCGGGGAGGTCCCACGGCATTCTGGGGGCGGCGGCTATCCTCCTGCCCTTGATCACGATGTCCCTCATCGGGATTATCTCCTCGGGGTGGGGTAGTTCGCCGCGTTCCACGGCTTTGACTACCTCGGGGGCCCTTCTGAAGGCTTCACCGGCTTTTTCGACCACGTCCCGTAGGGTTTCGCCCGCTTTGGTCGGTCCTTCCGTGAGGAGTTTCCCGACGATCCATGGTAGGTTGAGTATCACGTATCCCGTGACGACGGACGCTTTCCAGAGTGCCCTTCCTATCCTGGTCAGGATCGACGCCACGGGGCTTCTTCCCCTTCGTGGAGTTCCCGGCGGTACGCTTCCAGGGGGGTTTCTTCCGTCCCTAGCACGTCGGCGGCGGATACCACGTTCCCTGCCTCGTACACCTCCCGGAGTTTCTCTCTGTACCCCTTCTGTCTGACCACGTGGTGGTCGAGGAGGAGTGTTTCCACGTTCTTCGCCATCTCGATCATGTTTTCCACGGCGGATTCGAGGGCGGCCTTCGGGAACCTGAATCCGAGGAGGTAGAGGGGTGGTCCGCTGATCAGCACGAGGCGGGGGGATCTGTCTAGTATCCATTCGAGGGCTTCCTTCTCCACGGGTCCTTGGACGTCGGAGGCGTGGACGACGGTGTCGTCGCCGTGTTTCACGGCGAGGCATAGGACGTAGCCGAGTCGGGTTCCTTCGGGTCCGTGGGGGAAGGGTGGGGAGAACTCGAGGACGGTGTCCCCGAACCTGAAGGTTCTATCGTCCGCGTACTCGATGTCGACGTCGAGGTCTTCGAGCCCCTTCAGTAGGGAGGCGGCTCTCCCGGCTTGGCTCTTGTTGATGTTCTCCTCGGGGTGTTTCATCAGGATGGTCTTTCCGTCGTAGACTGCGATCGCGTCGTCGGGGGTGCAGGCGTCGTACTTGCGCTCCGAGAAGGGCGTGTGGTGGTCGTAGTGGTAGTGGGAGATCGTGATCACGTCGGCCTTGTCGGCCGCGGATGTTATCTCGCGTCTGACCTTTTCCAGGGCTTCCCATTCCTGTTCGGCGGGTGGGAGGCCGTAGCGTTTGGGGGCTAGGGATACACCGGGGTCGACGAGTACCTTGACGTCAGGTGTTTCGATGAGTGTGGCCATGGATCTTACTCCTAGGCTTTCGAAGCCTATGGGTCTGACCTTGATCGGGCCGACCTTCACGTACCCGGGCACGGTCAAGTACCCCAGGGTTCGTCATCCTGGGCAGGGTCGGCCTACCTCGATCTCTTCATCCCGCCTCGGAGTGGTCGCAGGTTCGTCACGGGGGTTCTCCTCGGTGGTTGTTCGCTTCGTCATCGGCGACGGGTTCGACGCCGACCAGGGGGGTTATGTCCCTACCGGCCGTGTCGTAGAACCTCACGTCGGCCCTCGTGTAGGGTGGGACGGCTATGGCGTGGACGGCTCCGAGCCTTTTGAACATGAGGAGGTCGTCGTCGGAGGGTGTTGGGTCGCCGGATGGGTGGGAGTGGAAGGTGCCTTGGATGTCCCGCGTGTACAGGGCCATGAGGTCCGTTATCGCGCTGTCTTCCGAGGCTTCGAACGGTACCAGGACGAGCTCGTCTATGACGATGGTGTCGTCCTCTATGCGTCCGCCTAGGAAGGCTAGGAACTCGTTGGGATGGTTGGCGGCGGCCGCTTCGAGTAGGGAGTCGAGCAGGTTCTCGTCCATGACGGCCACTCTTATCCGTCGCTACCCCCTCAGTTTCATTTTCCATCTCTCGATGGTGCGGTGGTGATACCCAAGGGCCGTTAGTCCCAGGAAGAGGGCCGTTATGCCGGTGACGACGCTCCAGGGGGATGGGAGTTCCCTCTCCATGGCCTTGAGCTCGTGGACGTAGGGGTTGTACAGAACCGACACGTCGGCTTGGTACTTGACCTTGGATTTGAACTCATGGTACTTGGTGTAGGGTATCTCGGCGGTGAAGCTTACTGTGGACGCTGTGACCACGTAGCCGCTCACGTAGGTTATCCACTTGGATAGCTTGCTGGTCCATTTAGGTAGGTCTTTAGGTGATAGTTTTTTGGGATTGATTCTTATTCGCATGATGTATGGTTTGATGAATTTTATGGATTCTACTCCTGGCATGACTTTTGGGATTTTTCTTTCGAACCACTGTTGTCTGTCTTTGGGTACGTTTTCTGTGAATGATATAGTCAGAATGTAGCCGTCTTGGAGTTTTCCGCCGCAGTCTTTCAGCGCTTTCAGGACGGAGGAGAGGTTGTTGGGGTCGGTGCTGACGTTTATCACCATGGTTCCCTTGGATTCGAACCTCACGATCACGTCGGGTATCTGGTAGACCATTGGGAGGGCTAGGAAGACCGCGGCGGCTGTTCCTAGGGTGATGCCGACGATGGGGATCATCTTCGGTCGGTTGGCGGCTTTCAGGGCTATGCCGGACGTGTAGGCTATCATAGCCAAAAGGATAAGGGTGACCGCTTCGGCGATCACGCCGATCAAGTGCGGTTCCGCCCCGGTGGTCGGCGAAGTCAACGTTTTTAACGCGCCGTGGCGGAACCGTGCCGGATACGGTGGAGTAATAAAGTTCCCGAGCCGAGTCCCGGGCCCGGGGGATGCAGGAGGTGATCGAGAAGATCCTTGCGGACCTCAACAGGGTGGAAGGGGTAGTAGGGTCCCTCGTGGTGTCCAGCGACGGTCTGATAGTGGCGGAGGCCGTGCCTCCGGACATAGACTCGGAGATAGTCGGTGCCATCGCGACGACGGTGTACGGTTCGGGTGAGAGGGTGGTCGACGAGATGGAGTTGGGCGAGTTGGAGCAGATGTTGTTGGAGGCGACGCAGGGTAAGGTGATGATCGTGGACGTCGGTGGTGAGGCTACCCTGGTCCTGGTGGTGGAGCCCGACGCCAACCTGGGTTTGATCAGGTTGAGGGCCAGGGAGGCGGCGGAGGAGATCGCCAAACAGCTATGAAACCCCTCTTCTCCCCCTCTAGAAAACCGTCCCGTGTCATAAGTCGGGACAAGGGAGCCACCTCCCGTGGTGTTCGACAGGATAGTCCAGGCCTTCCGGAGGCTGTTGGGTAAAGAGGAGGAGAGGCCCGAGGAGGAGGCGGAGGCCGAGGTCGAGGAGACGCGTAAGGAGATGGTGTCTCGGATAGCCGAGATAACGGCCAAGAAGTTCTCTGTCGAGGATATCGTGGAGGAGGCTAAGAAGGACTTAGGATCGGCGTTGGAGAGGGTTGCGGATTATTTTGGTCTTAGTAGGATGGTGATTTACGATGAGGATGGGAAGATGATCGGTGTTACCGGTGGTCCTGTGAACGAGAAATTGGTCAGAGCGGCGTTTATGGTTAAGGAGTCTCTTGATCATGTTGACAATATTATGGTGTTTTCTGAGGAGAGTAAGAACTATTCAATTATATTCGTGGATGACTATGTTGTGGTTTGTGAGTCGGATGCTGCTCTGACGGATGCGGATGTTTTCATGCTTCAGACGGATATAGGTAAGGTTATCTCGGCTTCGGTCGAGGCGGGCGCGGAGATCGACGTGCCGTACCTCGTGGCGGACATGGCCGGGTTCCTCGTCGATTCTAACATGGAGAACGCGGATCACCTGGCGGCCATCATGATAGACCTTATGAGGAAGTCCCGGGAGTACTTCGAGGGAGACCTGATCTGGATCAAGGCGACCACGGACCTCGGGAAGACCCTCGCGATGAGGGTGGAGGAAGACGTTCTGATAGCCTTCGTGGTAGAGGCCGATCCCGAGACCGTGGACGAGAAGTGCGAGGAAGTGTTTCAAATCATCAAGCGTAACCTCGAAGAATCGGGACTTTTACCGCGGGAGGGTGCTTCCGAGGGGGAAGGGACCTCCGAGCTCGAAACAACGGAAGCGGGGTAATGGGCCTTGTCCGAGCAGACGTGTAGGGTTATGTGTATAGCTTCGGGTAAGGGTGGAGCCGGAAAGACCACGGTTACCGCGAACCTCGGAACGGCCCTCGCCAAGTTGGGTAAGGAGACGTACATACTCGACGCTGACATCGCCATGGCCAACCTGGGTCTGATCCTGAGGATGGAGGACGCTCCCGTCACCTTGCACGACGTGCTGGCTGGAGAGGCGGACATAGAGGAGGCGATCTACGAGGGCCCGTACGGTGTGAAGGTGATACCCGCCGGTATTTCGTTGGAGGGTATCAGGAAGGCGAACCCCGACAGGTTGAGGGACGTGATCGAGTACCTGATCGACAAGGCGGACTTCCTCCTCATCGACGCGCCGGCCGGTCTGGGTAGGGACGCGATCACCGCGCTGTCGGCGGCCACGGAGGCCTTGCTCGTTGTGAACCCGGAGATCGCCTCCATCACGGACGCGCTGAAGGTGAAGGCGGTGGCCGAGAGGGTGGATACCAGGGTCACGGGCGCCGTCGCTAACAGGGTGACGGGCGACAAGACCGAGCTCACGAAGGAGGAGATAGAGAAGATCCTGGAGGTTCCGGTGCTGGTTCAGATACCGGACGATCCGGAGGTCAGGAGGGCCGCGGCCTTCGGGGAGCCCGTGGTGGTGAGGAGCTCGAAGTCACCCGCCGCGCAGGCGTTCATGGAGCTGGCCGCGAAGCTGGTCGGCGTGGAGTACGAGGCCCCGATGCCGGACAAGAAGAGCGTGCTGTCGAAGGTCATCAAGGGGCTCTTCGGGAGGAAGTAGGGCTTCAGAACCTGGCCTCCCAGATCGCGTCGCCTACGTGGTGAACGTTCCGTACCGCCCTCCCCTTACCCTTCTCCACCATCTCCTCACCGTCCATGAGGGCCACGCCGACGGCCAGTGGTCTCCCGTGCCTCTCGTCGATGACGACGACGCCGTCGCCCTCCGACACCTCCCCCGCCTCCACTATACCGGGGGCCATCACGTCGGCCCCGGAGGCCACGGGCTTGACGGCACCCATGTCGATCTTGACGAAGTGGTCCCCTGGTTCTCCGAGCTCGAGGAGCGCGTGGAGGGACGGGTACCACCTTCCCTCGGTTAGGAAGGCCTGCACCTTACCATCCTTCAGGAGCAACCTTTCCACGTCTTCCGATCGCTTGATATACGCCACCTCGACGATGTCACCGGACAACACGGGTGATAGGTCCACGCCGAAATCCCTCTCGATGGCGGAGAGCACCTCCTTCAGATCACGCTCCGCCAACGGGTGGCGCCTCGACACCTCCAACACCGTCGACCCCCTGAGGGGTGTATCCACGGCATGCGACCGCACGACTACCTTAAGGAGTTCCTCGAGGACATCGTCCTCGTGGAGCTGAAGAACGGTAAGCTCCTGCGTGGACGCATGGTGTCCTACGACGGACACCTGAACCTGATACTGGACGACTGTTCCGAGATATCCGAGGACAAGGAGGTACGGCTCGGCAAGGTCTTCATCCGTGGCGACAGCATAACCATGATATCCCCCGCCACCCCGGACTGAGCGATCGGGGGTACCGAGCATGACGAAGGGAACGCCCTCGTTCGGAAAGAGGAACAAGACCAAGACGCACGTCAGGTGCAGGAGATGTGGTCGTAGGGCTTACCACGTGAGGAAGGGATACTGCGCGGCCTGCGGGTTCGGCAGGTCGAGGAGGATCAGGAGGTACAGCTGGCAGAACAAGAAGGTGAACAGGAAGCGCATCCGCTGAACGCTCCGGTCGGTGAGAGGGATGTCGGAGGACAGACGCGGCGACCCGGTCGACGTGAGGATAGTGGTGGAAGGCGCCTCGGACGTGGAAGTGATCTCCCGCGCCCTCCAGCGCATGGCCCTCGGCGGCGAGTTCCACGTGACCGTCACCTCCGTCATCCCCACCACCCACGCTCATATCGCCGAGAAGGCCGCGGAGGGAGCCGACGTCGTAATCATAGCCACTGACGCGGACAAGCCGGGTAGGAAGCTCGCGAAGAAACTCGCCGAGACCCTGAAAGGGAAGGTCGGTACCGTCGAGAGGATGAAACTGCCCCTCGGTCACGACGTCGAGCACGTCGACCTGGATCTCGTCGTCAAAGAGCTCAGGAACGCGATAGTGAGGGCGGGCCTCCGCTCCCTCCCCGAGATAAAGGAGCTCAGGGAGAGGAACGAGGAGCTCGAGACCAGGGTTGAGGAGCTGGAAGCGGAGGTGGAATCGCTATCGGAGGAACTCGAGAAGAGGGAGGAGACCGTCGAGGAGCTCGAGGAGAGACTGAAGGAGCTGGAGGCGGAGCTGACGGATTGCAGGGCCGAGAAGGGGCGTCTCGAGGAACTCGTTGAGGAGCTCGAGGAGGAGAAGGAGAGACTGGAGGGTGAGATCCGTGAGCTGAAGTCGAGGCTGAGGGAGATGGTCGTGGTGGCTGAGAGGGAAGAGGTGGGGGTACCTGAGGACGTCGACCCGGGTCTGGTGGAGGCGATCGGCTCGGCCATGGGAGTGCCCGTCGTGATCGGGGCTGAACGGGTGGCGTTCCCGTCCCGAGAGGATCTCGAACGCGTTCTCGAGGTGTACCGGAGGGTGATCCGAGGTGTCTCGAGGGGATTGGATGAAAAAGGCGACGGAGACGGTGGCGAGGAGTCTGAAGGAGAAGGTGGAGAGGTTGACTGAGGATTTGAACGGTCCGGTGGCCCTCGTCGAGCCGCGTAACGTCGAATGGTTGACGGGGTTCCGAGGCAGGGCCGTGTACGTGGATGACGACGACGTGACCCTGGTGGTTTCCAAGATGGACAGGCCGGCGGTCAGGGAGTGGCCGGTGCCCGATGACGTCGAGGTGATCGATGATCCTTCGGATCTCAAGCCTGCGAGGGCCGTCGACTCCAGGAAGGCTTGCGACGTGGTCCCCGTTTACAGGCCCCGTATCGTTACGAGAAGCGTTACGAAAGTCAGGCTGTCCAAGACGGGTCCTGAGCTGAAGCTCCTTAGAGATCTCGTGGACAGGACGGTGAAGGCCTTCGAGAGGGTGTCACCGCCGGAGGGGCCGGAAACCGACGTTGAACTCGAGCTGAGGGGTGACGCGGCCTCGGAGGGTCTCAGGCCATCGTTCGATCCGATAGTGGCCTACGACGGGGCCGCGGGGGTCCCTCATCACGTTCCTTCACCCGTCGAAGGGTGGGAGGAGGTGGCCCTGGTAGATCACGGTTTGAAGTGTTACCTGTGCACGGACGTCACCCGGGTTTGGGTGAAGGGTTCCGAGGCGGAGCGTGTGGCGGACTTGGTCTCCGAGGCCCTGGACGCCGCGTTGGACGTCCTTGAACCGGGCGTCGAACCTAAGGAGGTCTCGAAGGAGGCGGAGGAGGTCCTGAAGGACGCTCCGGACGGTTACGAGTTCCTTCACAGTTTGGGCCATCACGTGGGGGTTTCCGTCCACGAGGCGGGGTTCGACGAGGGTTTCCCGGAGAACTGCGTGATCACTGTGGAACCGGGGTTGTATTCCGAGAGGCTCGGTGTCAGGATAGAGGAGATGGTGGTCGTGAGGGAGGGTGGACCGGAGGTCCTGACGGAGGGGTTGCCGAGGGTGATGGAACCGTGATCGGGGAGGAGGTTCTTCCCGGGATCAGGGCCGTCGGCGATTCGACGCTGATAGGTCGGGTCCTGTCGAGGTGTTCGGGAGAGGATACCGTCATGGTGTGCGTGATAGCGAGCACGGAGATAAGCAGGGTGCCGGGTATATCCGCGGCGGGTAAGACGCCGGAGTTGACCTTCCACACGCCGGCCGGTGACGTGGAGTTGGTGTACCTGGATAGGATAGTGAACGCGGACGATGTCCCCCAGAACCCGGTGGGGGCGCCTTCTCCCGCCGTGATAACGAGGGCGGTGTTGGATCTCGCCGACATACCCTTCCTGGTCGCGGACGCGGGTGTGGCCGTGAAGCCGGCGTGTCCCACGGTGGATCTGAACGGGGAGGTGGGGCGCGATTTCAGGAGGGAGACCGCGGTTCCTGAGGACGTCTTCGAGTCCTTGATGGACGCGGGTCGGATCCTGGGGAGGGAGCTTTCCAGGGACGTGGGGTTTCTGACGGTAGGGGAGAGCGTCCCCGGGGGCACGACCACGGCGATGGCGGTGATGACGGCGGCGGGGTACGAGACGGAGGGTAGGTTCGCGAGCAGTTCTCACGACGCGCCTCACGACGTGAAGGAGAGGGTCGTGAGGGAGGGGTTGAGGAGGGCGGGCGTGGAGCCCGGGGACCTGACCGTTCTCGAGGCGATGATGGAGTTCGGGGATCCGATGATGCCGGCGGTCCTCGGGGTGTTGGAGGGGTCGAGGGTGCCGGTGTTGTTGGCCGGTGGAACGCAGATGGCCCCTATACTGGCGGCGGCCGTGGAGGAGCTGGGTATGGGTCCGGACACCGTGTTCGTGGGCACGACGAAGTACGTGGTGGAGGATCCGGACTCGGACGTGGTGGATCTCATGAGGCAGGCGTCTCCGGACGGGTTCGTGCTGTTCCACGCGGACCCGGGTTTCGCGACGTCGAGGTACGAGGGGTTCCGGTTGTACGAGGAGGGGTACGTCAAGGAGGGTGTCGGTGCCGGGGGTGCGCAGGTGGCGGCGGCTCTGAAGACCAGGGGTGGGATACGTCCCGAGGATGTGGTGAGGGAGTGTGAGAAGGTGCACGAGGTGTGGTGTGAGGCCTTGGGTTAGCCTCCGCTCCCCGTGCCCTCACCGTAGAGTAGCGATTCGACCTTCTCGTGGAACCGCACGTGGGCTCGGAGGTCTTTGGCGGCCCCGTACGCGGCCAGGAAGTTGAGGAGGCCGAACAGGAACGGGAGGACGACGTAGACGAAGGCTCCTCTGTTGCCGACCCTGGGTCTCAGCTCCGTTTCCACCCAGGGGTCCGATACCCCTAGGTCCCTCATGAGCGCGGTGATGGCCGCGGATTCGAGCCTCTCGTGGACTTGGACGTCTCTGTTGACGCTCCACATGAAGAAGGGGAACGCGAGTCCGGCCGTGGCGACGGAGAGGACGCCCCATTGAATGGATCGGTCCTTTTCCCCTAGTTTCCTCCCCTCCTCTATGGCCATCCTGAGCACGGCCTCGGTGGATTCCGTCGTCCACTCGCTGTAGTAGTGCTGTAGCGTGGATAGCATCCCTACGGATTCCCTGAAGTGCTTGGTCAGGTACTTACCGACGGCGTAGGCGAAGACCCCTTGGGCCAGGATGTAGTAGGCGGGGACCACGAAGCAGCCCAGGTACCCGGACACCAGGGTCACGACCTTCATGCTGAACCCGGCGGCGGCCATGGCGCCGGCCATGAAGGCGATGGTGGCGGCGCCGGCCGTGAGGGGTATCGTGAGCGTGAACATGACGGCGCGTATCGGGTCGGCCGGATCGCCGAGGGCTCTTCCGATCACGGTCACGTGGTACCACCGCCGTACCTGTACTCGATGAAGCAGGGTCCTTCCTCCGAGACCATGCATGGGCCGACCGGGTCGAGCGGGGTGCATTCATCCCCGAAGAGCGGGCAGTCCCTCGGGGTCGCTTCGCCCCTGAGTATCCTGTCGCAGATGCACCGTGGGTCGGACCCGAGGGAGTAATCGGGTTCCACGCCGATCTCGGTGGCGTCATGGTCGGAGAATTCGTCCTTCAGGGCCAGCGCCGAGTCGGGTATGGTGGGGAAGCCCCTCCAGGGTCGGTCCTCGGGCTCGAAGACCTCGTTCATCACCTTCAAGGCCACGGGGTTCCCCTCCTCCCGCACGGCGCGTTTGTACTCGTTGACTACCCCCGTCTTGCCTTCGGCGATCATCTTGAGGCACGCTAAGGTTGCGAGGAGAACGTCCTCTGGCTCGAACCCGGCCACCACGCAGGGGACTTCTTCGGCCACCCTTTCGTAGGGTTTCGTCCCTATTATCGTGGAAACGTGTCCGGGGCATATGAAGGCGTCGACACCGGATCCCTTCGAGATCAGCCACTCCATGGCGGGTGGTATCAGCCTGTGGGCGGATAGCACGTAGAAGTTGGAGGGTGGATCGTCCTTGAGGACGGCGGCCGTGGTCGGGGCCGTGGTCTCGAAGCCGACGGCCAGGTAGAGGACGTCGTTGTCCCTCTCTTCCGCTATTTCCTCGGCTTTTCTTGCGCTTTGGACGACGATGACTTCCCCTTCGGCGGACGATAGGCTCCCTTCGGGGGAGGGTACCCTGTACACGTCCCCGAACGCGCACACCGTGAAGCCTTCTTCCGCGGCCTTGACCGCGGCGGCTATCTCGCCCGGGGTGGTCACGCAGACGGGGCACCCGGGCCCGCACACCAGGTTCACGTTCTCGGGTAACAGGGACCTTAAACCGTGTTCGACGATGGTCCTCTCGTGGGACCCGCACACGTGCATGATAGTTACCTCGTCCAGTTCCCGCGCGATCTCCTCGATACGGGCCGTTAGCTCGTGGATCAGGCGTCTACGGTCCCTCGAGCTCATCAAGTTCTTCCTCCATGTGCTTCAGTACCTCCTCCCACACCTCGAGGGAGGCCTTGGCCTCCTCCTCGGTCATCTTCTGGATGGCGAAGCCGGTATGAACGAGGACCCAATCGCCGACCTTAACGTCCTCGAGTAGGCTCACGTCGACCTCCTGTCTCACCCCTCCGAAATCGACGACGGCCCTGTTGCCGTCCAACTCGACGATCTTGCCCGGGAAGGCCAGACACAAGGTCGTGTCCCCCCGTGGGGTGATGTGGGGATGCCTTGGGAGGAGTTGGAGCACACGGCGGACGCCGCCTTCCGCGTTTGGGCCGAGGATCTCGAAGAGCTTTTCGTGGACGCCGCTCGGGCCCTCTTCGAACTGATCGCGGACCTGGAGAACGTGGAGCCGAAGGAGAGGGTCGAGATCGAGGTAGAAGCCGACGATCTAGTCGAGCTCTTCCACGATTGGCTGGAGGAGCTATTGTTCAGACACGAGGTGAACGAGATGCTGTTCTCCGACTTCGAGGTCAAGATCGAGAAGAAGGACGGGGGCTACAGGCTCGAGGGGGTCGCGATGGGAGAGCCCATAGACCCCGAGAAGCACACGATCCACACGGAGGTCAAGGCGATCACCTACCACATGATGAACGTGGAGCGGAAGGAGGACGGGACCTGGGAGGCCACTTACGTGGTGGACCTGTGAGCGGGGCCGGGTGTCTTGAACCTGGACCTGTACAGGAACCTGGTCAGGGATACCGAGCGTAGGTACGTCAACGTTAACCCGATCCAGAGGGGAGGCGTGCTCACACCGGAGGCCAGGAAGGCGCTCCTGGAGTTCGCGGACGGGTACAGCGTGTGCGATTTCTGCGAGGGCAGGTTGGACGAGGTTTCCAAGCCGCCCATCGACGTTTTCCACGAGGATCTGGCCGAGTTCCTGGGTATGGACGTGGTCAGGGTGACCGCGGGGGCGAGGTACTCGAAGGACGCCGTGATGGGGGCCCTGGTCGAGGAGGGTGACGTCGTGGTGGCGGACGCCCTCGCGCACTACACCACCTTCGTCACGGCGGAGAGGCACGGGGCCACGGTCAGGGAGGTGCCCCACTCGGGTTATCCCGAGTACGAGGTGGACGTGTCGGCGTACGAGAGGGTGTTCGACGAGGTCGAGGACGAGACCGGGGATCCACCCGCTCTGGCGGTGTTGACGCACGTGGACAGCGAGTACGGGAACCTGGCGGACGCGGACGCGTTCATCAAGCTGTGCAGGAAGAGGGGGGTTCCCGCCCTCCTCAACTGCGCCTACACCATGGGGAGGATGGATCTACGGAGGGAGCTCAAGCGTAGGCCGGATTTCATGGTGGGTAGCGCCCACAAGGGCATGGCGGCGTGTGCCCCGTGTGGCGTGTTGGCGATGCGTGAGGAGTGGGCCGAGGTCGTCCTGAAGACGTCCGAATCGGAGGGCGACTTCTCGGGTAGGAGTTGGCCTAGGAAGGAGGTTCAGTTGCTGGGCTGCACCGTGATGGGGGCCCCTATAGTGACGATGATGGCGAGCTTCCCGGCGGTGGTCGAGCGCGTCAAGAGGTGGCGTGAGGAGGTCGAGAAGACGAGGTGGTTCGTGGAGGAGATGGAGAGGATCGAGGGCGTGAGGCAGCTCGGGGTGCGGCCCAAGGAGCACGATTTGGTGAAATTTGAAACAAAATCGTTTCATGAGGTTGCGCAGAGGCATCGGAGGCGGGGCTACTTCCTGTACGAGGAGCTGAAGAGGAGGGGCGTGGTCGGTCTGCAGCCAGGTCAGACGGAGACGATCAAGGTCAGCGTCTACGGTCTGGACAGGGAGAAGGTGGAGCTCGTGATCGAGGCGTTCCACGACATCGCCGAGGAGCACGGGATCGAGGTGTCATGAGGGCGGTCGTGCTGTTCTCCGGGGGCCCTGATTCCACGCTGGCGGCGCTGCTGGCGTACGAGGAGCTAGAACCTGACGAGATGGTGCTGGTGACGTGCGATAACGGGGTCTTGGTGAACGTGGAGAAGGCGGGGATCAACACCGCGCAGGTGTCGAGGAGGGTCGGGTGCGACGTCGAGTGGAGGATCCTTGACGTTCACAGGAACTTCCACAGGTGGGGGTTGAGGGGTCTCGAGGGTAGGATCTTGAGGTTCGGGTGGAACCCGGTGTGCCTCGACTGCAAGTTCTGCATGCTGTACGGCGTCCTAACGGAGTTCGAGCCGGACGTCGTGGTCACGGGGGATAGGGAGTCCGATTACCTGCCGGAGCAGACGCCGGAGGCGAAGAGGTTCTGGGAGTACATGTGTCGTAAGATGGGTTCGGAGTATTTCACTCCGATTTGGGATATGGACAAGAAGGAGGTTTACGAGGGGTTGATAGATAGGAAAACATCGGTTCGTGGTGCTGAGCCCAAGTGCATGTTGGCGGGTTCGTGGTCGAGGCCTGATCCGGATGACGTGGAGAGGTACCTGGAGGGGTTGAGGAAGAGGCTGGAGGGTCTTACTCGGACTCCTCCTTGAGTTTCTCCGTTAGTTCCTCCAGTTCCTCCACGGCGTCCTCCAGGTTGCCCAGGCACTCCTTCAGGGTCTCGGTGACGCCCTCTAGGGACTTCGCGACGTCCTGCATGACGCTGCTCATGGCCTCTACTTTCTCTTCTTCCACCTTTAGTTTCTCCTCTATCTCCTCCGCTTCCGTTACGATCTTAAGCCTACCATCCTTCAGCATCTCGTACGTTTCAAGCACTAGTTTACCTGCTTTGGTTTCGCCGTGTAGGTGTCTTCTTATGGTTGCTTCCGTTCTTCCTAGTTCTTCTGCGATCTCCTCAATGGTGTATCCTGCCTTTTGTCTGGCCAGTGCTGCCGCGGCTACTGCCAGGGAGTCTATCCAGGTTAAGAACTTCTCTTCGTGGATCTTCCTCAGAACTTCCGGTCTGAATAGTGTTGCCACAAGTAGAACCGTCTCGAGTCTGTGAATCTCCTCCTTGTCCATGGGCTGGAATGGGATCTCCCTAAGATCTATAACCTCCTTGGCCTCTTCGGCCATCGGGATAGTACCCCCTTGGGATACGTCCTCCAATCCGTTCAAACCTTGTGTGAGGTCCGATATATAAACTCGAAGGTCGGGGGAGGAGCGAAAGTGCCCGGCCCGTACTTCGACTCCCACACCCACATGGACGTGAGGCCCGAGGAGGATCTCGAGAGGATGGCCGTGGCGGGTGTCAGGAAGCTGCTGACGTTGGCCCACGATCCGCTGCCCGTGGAGCATCACGACACGAGTATAGCCCACTGGAAGAACGTGCTGAACGTTGCCGAGACGGCCTCCGAGTACCTCATCGATGCGAAGGTGGGTTTGGCGGTTCACCCGAGGGCGATCCCCGAGGATCTGGACGCCGCGTTGAAGGCGCTCGAGGGTTACCTGGACGAGGCGGACGCCGTGGGGGAGATCGGTCTCGAGACGGCCTCCAAGCGGGAGAGGGAGGCGTTCAGGGAGCAGTTGGACATGGCGGCCGCCGCGGGTCTCCCGGCGGTCGTTCACACCCCGAGGAGTAGGGATCCGGACGTGTTGGACGCTATAGCCGCCGAGATCGCGGCTTCGGACGTGGATCCGGCGGACGTCGTGGTGGATCATCTGGTGGGGGATCTGGCTGAGAGGTTCCTCGAGGAGGGTGTCAACGTCGGGATCACCGTGCAGCCCGGGAAGGCCACGCCCGAGGAGGCCGTCGAGACCGTGGTGAGGTTGTCGGAACACTCGGACAGGTTGATGTTGAACAGCGACGCGGCGAGGGCCCCGTGCGACGTGCTGGCGGTCCCGAGGGTGGCCTGGTTGCTGGAGAAGGAAGGCTTCGATGACGTCGAACGTGTGACGTATAAGAACGCGGAGGAGATGTTCGGCTGAAGGGTTGTCTCGGGTTGACGTTGACCCTGGCCTTCATAGGTGGGACCGGGCAGCAGGGTTTCGGACTCGCCCTCAGGTTCGCGGCCGCGGGCTACCCCGTCGTGATAGGGTCCAGGGAGAGCGAGAAGGCCGCCCGTGCCGCGGAGGAAGCGTGTGGTATCCTCAGGGAGCACGGTTACGACGAGGCCTCGGTGGAGGGGGCCGTCAACGAGGATGCGGCGTCCGTTGCGGACGTGGTGTTCCTGACGGTCCCGTTCTTCGCCCTCATCGACACGGTGAAGGGGATCGAGGGTGGTATCGAGTCGGACGATGTCGTGGTGGACGTGACCGTGCCGTTGGAGACGAACGTTGGAGGGAAGCCGACGAGGCTGATCAGGCCGTGGGCTGGGTCGAGCGCGGAGACCGTGGCGGAGCTCTTGCCCGACGTGTCGGTGGTTTCGGCGTTCGAGAACGTGTCGGCGGCGGCGTTGAGGAAGTTGGACGAGGAGGTGGATTGTGACGTTGTGGTGTGTTCCGACGATGATGAGGCCAAGAGGCTCGTGATGGATCTGGCCGAGGAGATCCCGGGTGTGAGGGCGATCGACGGGGGTCCGTTGGAGAACGCGAGGATCGTGGAATCGATCACGGCGTTGCTCATCGGGTTGAACATGAGGTACGGGAAGGAGGACGTGGGCGTCAGGTTCACGAACGTGCCCTAGGGGCTCGCGCCCGCGTCCCGTTCTTCATCAGGGATCCGTACGGGACTCTCTCGTCATCACCCCGGGCGTGGGCGTGGTCGGATGAGGGAGTTCTTGAAGGTCGTGGAGGGAGAGCTGGTCGAGGTGGAGGAGGAGCTGTCGCCCGAGTTCGAGATACCGGCGGTGCTTCAGGAGCTCGACCGTCCGGTCCTTTTCGATAACGTTAAAGGGCACGACGTGCCGGTGGTGGGGAACCTGTGTTGTAGGCGAGGGTACCTGGTCGAGGCGTTGGGTGAGGAGGACTGGGACGGTGTGCTGAGGAGGGCGGCCGAGGCCATCGAGGAGCCCGTGGAGCCCGACGTGGAGGACGCTCCGGCGTTCCTGGACGTGGAGGCGGGTCCCTCGTTCGTTGACCGGTTACCGGTGACCAGGTTCTACCCGGAGGACGCCGGTCCCTACGTGACTACGTCGCTGTTCGTGGCGTTGGAGCCCGAGACCGGCGTTCCCAACGCCTCGGTGCATAGGATGTTGTACCTGGGCGACGGGAGGTTCGCGGTCAGGTTGGTGCCGAGGCACCTGTACAGGTACTGGGTCAAGGCCGGGAAGGACCTGAGGGTAGCGGTGTGTCTCGGTGTCGATCCGAGGACGATGTTCGCGTGTTGTGCGAGGGTTCCTTACGAGGTCAGCGAGTTGGACGTGGCCGCGGCGTTCTGGGACGGTTTCAAGGTGGCGGAGGTGGAGGGGATCCCGGTGCCGGCGGAGAGTGAGGTCGTGATGGTGGGTAGGCTCACGGGCGAGACGGCGCCGGAGGGTCCTTTCGTCGACGTGACGAGGACGTACGATGAGAGGAGGGATCAGCCGGTCTTCGTGGTGGAGAAGGTGTACGCGCGGGAGGACTTCATGTTCCCCGTGATCCTGCCGGGCGGGGAGGAGCATCGTATCATGATGGGTGGTCCGGCCGAGGCGACGGTGTTGGCGCACGTGGAGAGGGTGTCCGACGTGGTCAAGGTGAGGTTGACGCCGGGCGGTGGGAGGTGGTTGCACGCGGTGGTGTCGATAAGGAAGAGGGTGGAGGGGGAGCCCGTCAACGCCGGTCTCGCCGCGTTGGCGGCGCATCCGAGCCTCAAGCACGTGGTGGTCGTTGACGAGGACGTCGATCCCGACGATCCTGAGCAGGTGGAGTACGCGCTGGCGACGAGGTTTCAGGCCGATAGGGATCTGCACGTGGTGAGGGCGGCCGGTTCCACGTTGGACCCGTCCGCCGAGGATGGTGTCACCTGCAAGGCGGTGCTCGACGCCACGGCCCCGTTGGAGGGGAGGGAGAGGTTCGAGGTGGTGAGGGTCCCGGTCCCGGAGAGGGTCAGGAGGTTGTTGGAGAGGTTACCTTAGGTCGACGGTGTGCTCGATCTCGGGGCCCGTGGATATCAGGGTGACCGGGACTCCGGTGGCTTCCTCGACCTTCCTGACGAACTTCTTGGCCTCGTTGGGCAGTTCGTGCCAGGTTTGGGCTTCGGCCGCGTCGGGGAACCTCCTGTCGAGGCACGTGAGGACGATCTGGGTTGCTCCGTTGATGACGCACGCCCTCTTTGCCATCTCGAAGTCGAACTCGCCTATGCGTCTGGGTCTCCCGGTGACCGTGCCTCTCTCGACCTCGAGTATCTCCTCCCCGAACTTCTCTATGACCTCCTCTCTGCTGAGTTCCGTCGGGAAGGGGCCTTCGCCGACCCGGGTCGCGTAGGATTTGAAGACCACGTACACCTCGTCGACGCGCGTGGGGCCTATCCCGACGTCGGATGCGAAGGCGCTGGCCGTGGTGTCCTTGCTCGTGACGTAGGGGTACTCGATGCCGTGGTACAGGGATAGGCCGAATCCCTGTGTTCCTTCGACCAGCACGGTGCCCCCGTCGTCCAGGGTCTCGTTCACGAGGCCGGGCACGTCGTCGAGGAAGGGTTCGAGTTCGGGGACGTCTCGGGCGAGTTTGGCCTTCCTGAGGGCCCTGTCCGCGTTGGCGGGTCCGCACCCGGTGCCGGTGGTGTTTATCTCGTCCGAGAGGTGCTTGGACGAGGCTTCCATCTCGATGTGCTTATCCTCTATCACGGCGCATCTCTCGTCGACGACGAGTCTTTCCTGGACGTTGAAGTCGGAGAGTTTCTCGACCTCCTCGAGTAGGACGTCGGGGTTGACGAGGACGCCGGGTCCTATGGCGAGGGTGGAGTCGGTGTTGGGGAATCCGCACGGGACCTGTCTGAGGCCGTAGTCCTTCCCGTCGACCCTGACGGTGTGTCCTGCGTTGGGCCCCACGCCGGCCCTGGCGACGACGTCGGGGTCGTCGGTCACCGAGAGGTACGCGACGACCTTGCCCTTCCCCTCATCGCCCCACTGACCGCCGGCAACGATGCTAACGCCGCCAGTGGAAGCCACGCGGGAACACCCCCGAAGAATGAGGACACGTCGCGGTAGACGCCGACCGCCGCGTCGACCACCGCGTTCACGAGTTCACCGACAGCGTTAGCGGCCTCCTCGAATATGTTTGGGGGTTTCCTTCGAACGTTGCCGTGGGATCCTACCACTACCGTCGGGGTGATCTCGGAGGGGTTCTCGGCTATCCTGATCGAGATCTCGACGTCGGCCTCCTTACCGTCCTCGGACTCGTGCACGTCGAGCGTGTACACCGGGGTACTGTACGTGGCGATGTTGAGGATGCCGCCGACGGCGAAGGGGATGGTGCCCAGTTGCGTGTGGTAGAACTCCATGCCGCTGGCGACCACGGTCCAGTACTGGTTCGACGGGATGTTGTTGAGGTACTGGACGAACCCGGGTAGGATCAAGGGGATGCAGGTGTAGACCTGCGTGCCCGATTCGAAGGGCACCATGAACACCGAGGGCACCGTCACCGTCGCCGAGGACCCGAACGGTATCGTCGGGACGTCGTACCTCAGCACGGGTTTGGCCGCCGTGATGAACGGGTCACCCACCGCTATGTAGGCGTCCGCGCCCTTGGGGAGGAATCCTTGGACCGAAAGCACGTGGGTTACCCAGGACGCGAAGGCCACGGCCTCGCCGAGCTCGTACCCCGCCCTCATGAACAGGTAGGTTACGAGGATCGGGTAGGGGTTGTCGAACGCTATCACCGAGAGGAACTTGGGGTACCCGTCGCCGGTTTCGAATATCTGCGGGTTCGTGGATACCAGGGTGGGCGGTGCGGACAGTAGCAGCAGCGCGTGTCCGTTGGAGTTCAGGTTCCTCAGGAAGTTCTGGCCGAGGGACGGGTTGTACAGGATTATCCCGAACGTGTCCTGCGACGAGAGCATCCTGTCGACGGGGTTCACGTCGGGAACGTCCACGATGTCCAGGTTCTCCTTGAGCCACCTGGACAGTTCCATCCAGTACGAGGTGTAGAGCCCCTCCGGGTCGAAGGCCAGGGTGGACCCGGGGTTGGAGAGGGCGCCCATGAGGGCCATCAGCAGCTTGGTCGTCATCAGGAAACCGGTGAGGTTGGACACTGGGAAGCACCACACGCCGACCCCGGCTTCGGGGCTCCCAGGGACGGCCTTCCCGAAGAATATCAGGTACCTGACGGTGTCGAGTTTCGGGCACTCGCCGTACGCTTCCACGTACCTGGCCCTGACGTAGTCGAGGAGCTCGTCGACCTGGTCCCTCGTCTCCACCTTCCACTTGTTGGGCGCCAAGAGCGCCACTATACATGGACGTAGGGCGGCGTACTGGGCGGCGGCCAGGCACTCGGGGTTGAAGGCCCCGTTGAGTATGTGGTACGTTATCGCTATCGCTTGGACGTCTATGGATTGGAAATTGTAATCAGGATCGCTTAAGTACTTGTCCAGGGTTAGCACCGGGATGTTGATGCCGTTGATTTTGACGAAGTACTCGTACTTCGAAGGGTCTCCCCACACTATCATACCGCACTGCTTGGCCACTATGGGGGCCAGCTCTATCGCGTTGGTGAACTGGGAGGTGGGGTCCAGGCATAGGAGGAACTTAACGGGTATGCCGTCGTCCAGGGCCCTGACGAGTAACCTCTCGCAGGCCTCGGTGATGTCGTCCGGGAGGGGGGTTGCTTCCCCCGTGACGTTCGGGGCCCTGTAGCTGACGGCGTCGACCCCGGACTCGAGCTGTTTCATGACCTCGGGCGGGAGGGCCCCCTGGACGGCCACGGGGTACGCGGAGGGGCCCGCGGTGGGTTCCCTTTCCAGGGATACCGCCGTCAGGTACATCTGCTCCCACAGGGCGCGGGCGAAGGCCTGGGTGTTCGACGTGATCCCCTGGACCGAGGCGCCCACCAGCACGTAGAGGGCTATCTTGGGGTGGGGGACGGTCTGAGAGGCGTTCACCGGCGCCGTCGCCGCGAGGGCAACGGCGGTAAGAAGGGTAAGGAGAACACGTGGCTCGTGTACTCGGGGTTCGTCGACGGCTGGTACCACGAGGTGACCCCCTCGAGGTCGTAGGGCTCTTCCGTCAGCATCGCTTGTACGTCGCAGCAGGAGGCCATGTCGTAGGGCACGTTCAACTTGACGGATGTCGAGGAGCGGCATATGACGGCCAGGCAATCCTTGTTGGGCCAGTCCACGTGGAAGGCCACGGGCTTGTCGTACGTCACCCAGTCCTCCAGGGGTATGAAACCGAAACCGACGAAGAACTTCGCTCTGTTCTCCTCCAGGAGTATCTCGGGGTCGTCGTTGTACGCGATCGCGGTGACCAGGCAGAAGAGACCGTAGAGGCCTGTGGCCATCATCGGAACGTCCTTGAGCCATGTGTCGTCCCTGGCGTTGGCCACGGCGCTGACTATGGCGTCGATCAAGTCCCTGTAAGCGTAGTACGCGGGGGAGTTCTGAGCGTCCGTGAGGATGCAGTACGGTCCGGCCGCCGCTATGGTGATCCACGATTGGGTATCCGGCGAGTATATCGTCCATTCGAAGTGGAGGGGATGCCCCTGCAGGGCTAGGAGCGTGTCGGTCGTGACGTCTATCGCGTCGACGTCCCATGGATACAGTCCCACGATCCTGGCGCCTCCGTAGAAGTAGGGGGCGGCGACGTTCACCGATTTACCGTTCGCCATCGTTATCTGCATGGTGGTCTCCAGGACGTTGGGGAATCCTTCGCCCCCCAGGTTGAGCGCCTGGGGTATGATGGAGGAGAACAGGCTCACCTCGTCCCACACGTAGTACTCGCTGGGCTTCGGGTTGATGATTATCACTCCTTTCCAGTGCTTGCCCAGCAGGTCCAGGTCCTGGGCCGTCAGTATGAACGGGATCCCCAACACGGACCCTAGGTACAGGGTGGCGATCCAGGGCTGGTACAGGGGGTACTCCTGTCCCGTGGAGGACCAGGCCCCGGGTCCTCCGGGTCCCGGTAATGATAGGATCACGTACTCCGGGCTGGAGTCGTAGATCTTCTCGAGGGAGGCGGGGAGGTACATGACGGCGCCTCCGGGGAGCAGCGGGGCTATCGTCTGCTCGACGAGGTACCTGAAGTCGTTGTGGGAGTAGACCACGAACACGCAGGCGGCGTGTTCCACGAGGGTTGCGAAGGGGTCACCCGCGTCCGCCAACGCGGTCAGTATCTGGGGGCTCGTGATGGCCGAGGCGCCCCAGACCAGGGGTATCAGGACGCTGGTGAGGTACCCGTTGCTAAGGGGAACCGCGGTGCTACCGCACACCACGTAGCACAGGTCCACGTCCTGGGGCGGGACGTCCACCCCGTACACGTCCTTTATGGTTAGGACGGCCTCCTTGGCCATGAACCACTTCTCGGCGAAGGCGTAGGAGAGCGCTATGGGATCGTCTTCGACGATGACCAGGCACAGCTTCCCGGTGCTCCCGTACAGCTTCTGAAACAGGTCGTAGGGGGACGTGGGCACGGTGTTCTCCGAGTACTCGGGGAAGACGACCGTGATGTGGGGGTACACGGACTGGAAGTAGACGTAGTCCGCGGACCCGGACGTGGCCAGGACCGCGGCTGCGACGTGGACGGTGCCCGAGGAGTCGATCCAAGACAGCTGAGACATGAGTGGGAGGAGGTAGTAGGAGTAAGGTACTTCGTACTCTTGGTTCTGGAAGGGGCTGGTTCCTCCGAACGCGCGTTGGATGATGGTGTTGTTGGACCATTGGAACGCGTTGACGGTGGAGATCTCGGTGTCCTCGGAAGGGGAGTATATCAGGACGACTCCCCTGGATTGGTCGAGGATGTAACCGTGTTGGGCCGCGACGGGTGAAAGTATAAGCGCCAAGGCTAGGATCGCGGGGGTTCCGAACCTCACCCATCTTCAACCCCGTCGGGGACGTTGATCTTGTCGTTGAGCGAGGTCGTGGAGAGGGTAAGGGAGGGCAAGGAGGACCCCGAGGAGAGGGTGGAGCGTTACCTCGAGGCGATTCGGGAGAAGAACCCGGAATTAAACGCTTTCACCTACGTCGAGGAGGACCCGGACGTGCCCGAGGAACCCGAGGGAGAGCTGGCCGGCGTCGTGGTGGGCGTGAAGGCGAACATCAACGTGGAGGGGATGCCCTGCGACTGCGCGTCCAGGACGTTGGAGGGGTACGTGGCCCCTTACGATGCGACGGTGGTGAGGAGGCTGAAGGAGGCGGGGGCCGTCGTCATCGGTATCACCAACATGGACGAGTTCGCGGCGGGTTCCTCCGGCGAGACCTCGTGCCACGGTCCGACGGATAACCCCAGGGCACCGGGTAGGATACCCGGGGGTTCCAGCTCGGGTAGCGCGGCGGCCGTGGCGGCGGGTCTGTGCGACGTGGCGTTGGGTTCGGACACGGGTGGTTCGATCAGGAACCCGGCGTCCCACTGCGGTGTGGTGGGTTTCAAGCCCACCTACGGGCTCGTGCCGAGGCAGGGCCTCGTGGACCTGGCCATGAGCTTCGATCAGATAGGTCCGCTGGCGGGGTCGGTGGAGGACGCCGCCCTCGTCCTTCAGGTGATAGCGGGGCCGGGACCGGACGTGGAGCCGACGGTGAGGGATCAGGGGGTGCCTAGGTACCACGATCTCCTGGACCCGGGCGAGGTGGAGGGTTACACGGTGGGTCTCGTCAGGGAGTTCCTGGAGGTCTCGGAGCCGGGGATAGCGGAGGTGGCGGAGGACGCGGCCCGGAGGCTCGAGAGGGTCGGTGCGGAGGTGGTCGAGGTAGAGGTGGGTAGGAGGCTGGTGGACGTGGCGCTCCCCACGTACTACGTGATCAACTACGTGGAGTTCTTCTCGGCGACGAGGAGGTTCGACGGTAGGAGGTACGGTAGGAGGATCGAGCACGTGTGCGGTAGGGAGGTGTTGAGGAGGATAGTGGCGGGGGCGGCGATCAGCAGGGAGGAGGTCAGGGGTCAGTACTACGAGCGTGCGTTGCGCGTCAGGACGTGGATAAGGAGGAGGCTCATGGACGCGCTGGAGGACGTGGACGTCCTGTTGGGGCCGACGGTTCCGAAGCCGCCGCACAGGATAGGCGAGGAGTTGAGCGTGAGGGAGATGTACGGGTACGACGTTCTGACGGTGATCCCGAACCTCGCGGGGGCGCCGGCCGGGACGGTACCCTTCGATACGGTGGAGGTGGAGGGTGACGAGGTCCCCTGCGGCGTTCAGGTGATCGGGGCCCCGTGGGAGGACCTGAAGGTGTTGAACGTGATGGCGGCCCTGGAGGAGGTGGCCCCGTTCGACATGGGGTAGCCGGTTGACCCGGTCTCACGTTGTGTTCGACGTGGGGCTCTACCGGAGGTTGGCGGAGGAGTTGGTCAGGGACGGTGACGTGGTGGTGGAGGTGGGGGCGGCCGCCGGGGATACCACGGTCAGGTTGGCGGAGAGGGCGGGGTTGGTCATCGCGTTCGAGAAGTCGAGGGAGATGTTCGAGATCCTGAGGGAGCGGGTCGAGGGCCTGGACAACGTGGTGGCGTTGAACGAGGACGGGTTCGAGATCGGGGAGGTGTTGAGGAGGACCGAGGACGTGGACGTGGTGTTCATCGACGTGGGTGGGGGCGCGCAGCCGAGGTTACCGTTGGCGCTGTGGGAGGCTTACTTCAGGGTGTTCGAGCCCAGGGAGATCGTGGTGAGGAACAGGCGTCTCTGTCGGTTGTTGGGCACCGTGGAGTTCGTGGAGGAAGTTTAGGGGTCGTCGAGCCATCTGGCCACGGGCCACGGGTCCCAGGGCGCCCACCCGCACAGCGACAGGGCGCACACGGGCAGTCCCAGCGCGTAGCCTATCGGGAACGGGAGTATCCTGCCCAGTATCTCGGGTGCCTCCTCGACCGCCTTCCACACCTTCAGGTACAGGATCCACGGTTTCACCAGTCCCATGAGGTCGGCCAGGAAACCCGTGGCCGCCGTCAGGAGGCCCGCCACGGCCCCGATCACCGTGGCTTCCGTGATCTCGAAGGTCTTGCCGCCGATCAGGGGCACGTCGGTGGGCACGGTCACCGTGACCAGCCTGGTCTCCAACGGTTTCAGCGGGTTCGGGACCGCGTCGGTGTACACGGCGGCCGTCACCAGAGGCGCCGTCCAGGCGCCGGTCATCAGCGAGACGGCGGCGTCCTTATCGCCCATGTACAGAAGGGGCACCGCCGCGGGTACCGCCAGGACGGGGAGGTACCACCCGTACACGGCCAGCGGGTCCATCTTCCCGGTGGTGTCGTAGGTGCTGACGAACGCCAGCTGCATGAACGTGGCCATCACCAGGAAGGAGAACTCCAGGAGCGCCAGCTTGTCGATCCTGACACGTGGGGCCGCCGGTACCGTCCGCTTGGCCTGGGCGGTTCCGCCCTGGAGGTACTCCGGTGTCGAAGGGACGGGCGTGTACGTGGTGCCCGTGGTTCCCCCCGTCCCCGGGTACTCGCAGAGTACCTCCACGATCCACAGGTACGGTGGCGAGCCGTTGTAACCCTCGCCCTGCGGCGTTATCCGGATCTCCTCGATGCCGTCGAGACCCAGTTCCTCGGCGTCGATCTCGAACAGCCATAGGTGGCAGTTACCGTCCCAGCGGCCGGTCACGAAACCCTGGCTGATCCCGGTGAGGGTTATCCTCCTCACCGTGGAGGGTATCGGGACGGTGTCCTTCAGGTTCAGGCCCGTGGGTGCGCACCAGTCCGCCAGGGTTACCGTCTCCTCGGCCTGTTCGCCGTTGGGCCCGATCACCGTCACCTCGACGGGGCCGTAGGGGTGACCGTCCTTCCACCAGTTGGTCGCGATGTACACGACGTAGACCTTGGTGGGGTACCTGCCGTCGCGTTCCGGCGGGTACAGGGCGCCCCACGATCCGTCGCCCTTCAGGAGGAGGAAGGCGTTGGGCCCGTCGGCCGGGGGTAGGTCTACCGTGATCGTGGTACCGTCGGGCGCCTTCACCCGGACGGGGCCCGTGGGCCAGCCGTCGGACGAGGGTAGGTGGCCCTGCCCGACGGTGTCCGTGTCGAGACCGTGGGCTAGGTCCGTTCCCACGACGTAGTTCCCGACGAGGTCGGCCACCACGTCGTGCCATTGGGGTGTTTGCGGGGTGGCCTGTGTGGGTGAGGCCGCGGCCAGGATCGCGGTGAGGATCAGCAGCCCGATCACGCGGCGTTTACCCCTCGGTCATTCCTCGGGTACCGGTTCCCCCTCGGCCCTCGTCTCCTCCAGGTCGTATACCCCATCTTCGGTGATCATCTTGACGGGTAACCCGTGTAGGGTCTCGCCGTCGTAGGGGAACTTGCGTCCTTCCTCGAGGAAGTCCTCGGCCTTGCACTCGAAGTCCCTCATCTCGATCACGACGAGCCTACCCCGGCATCCCCTCCTGATCCTCCCCAGGTCGTCCCTGCCGAGGGCCATGGCGGGGTTCCTGGTGACGGCGTCGACGACGGTGGACAGGGGGACGCCGTACCTCTTCCACAGGGTCAGCGCCAGCGGTAGGAGGAGGCCGCCGGAGGATACCCCGGAGGGCGCGTCCGCCACGGTCTCGTCGCCTTCCAGCCTGTGGGGTGCGTGATCGGTGGCTATGACGTCGATCTGGCCCCTGCGGAGGGCGTCGAGGAGGGCGAGCCTGTCCTGTCTGGATCTTATCGGTGGGTTGACCTTGAAGACGGGGTCGTCGACGTCGACCTTGAGGAGGTCGTACATGAGGTGGTGTGGGGTTACCTCCACGGTGGCCCTCTCGCCGATCGAGGCGAAGGCCTCCACGGACTCGGGGAGCGTCAGGTGGGCGGCGTGGGCCCTGACGTTGGACCTGGGTAGCAGGGACGTGATCACGCCGGCGGCGGCCATCTCCGCCTCGGGCGGCCTCATCCTGGCGTGTTCGAGGAGGTCCTCGGGTTGGCCTCCCTCGACCATGTCGCCGAGTTCGGTGTGGAAGGACATCCAGGCGTCCTCGGCCGCCTTCATGACGGCCGGTAGGTCGCGGAGGTCCGTCTTGGGAGCGTCCGTGGAGGGTGCCAGGAACACCTCCCCGAACGTGGTGACGCCGGCCTCCCTCAGTTCCCTCACGTTGGAGGGCGTGGAGACGGCGCCCGAGACCACCACCTCGACCAGGCCCTTCTTCCTGGCGAGTTCCTCCTTCTCCCTGTAGGTCTCGACGGTCAGGGGCGCGGGTTCGGTGTTGGGCATGTCGACGACGGTCCCGGTCCCGCCCGCGAGAAACCTGAGGGTTTCCGTTTTGAAGTCGAACGGGTGGTCGGGGTGCGGGTCCCTGCAGTGGACGTGGAGGTCGACGGCCGCCGGGAAGAGTACCTCCTTGGTCTTCAGCTTGATCGTGACGTCCGCCTCCTTGTCGACCCTCCTCTTGACCTCGGTTATCCACCCGTCCTCGACCAGGACCTCGACGTCGCGGAATTCCCCGTGCGTCCACGCTTTCCCACGGATCAGTACCCTCAACGGTATCCCTCCCTTCACCGGAGGGAAAACGGGGATATATCGCGCCCGGTCCGGGGCGGCGGCCGCTGGAACCTAAATACGCGCCAGTCTTCCGTGGGGTTCCGAAGGGGGCGCCGAGTTGCCCACCGGGGCAAGGCTGCTGGTGGAGGCTCTCAAGGACGAGGGCGTCAAGTACGTGTTCGGTTATCCCGGTGGCGCCGTGCTACCGGTGTACGACGAGATCTACGACGAAACCGACGTGGAGCACATCCTCGTCAGACACGAGCAGGGCGCGGCCCACGCGGCGGACGGTTACGCGAGGGTCACGGGCGAGCCCGGGGTTTGTATGGCAACCTCGGGCCCCGGCGCCACGAACCTGGTAACCGGGATCGCCACCGCCTACATGGACTCGTCGCCCGTGATCGCGATCACGGGCCAAGTCCCCACCTCCATGATAGGGAACGACGCCTTCCAAGAGGTAGACGCCGTCGGCGTGTTCATGCCCATCACCAAGCACAACTACCAGGTCACGGACCCGGCCGACGTACCCAGAGTGGTGAAGGAAGCGTTCCTCGTCGCCACGAAAGGCAGACCCGGCCCCGTCCACATAGACCTACCCAAGGACGTGCAGGAGAGCGAGACGGACGCGGAAGTCCCCAGGAAGGTCCACGTGGAGGGCCTCAGGGTGGTGACCAGGGGCCACCCCAGGCAGATCAAGAGGGCCGCCGAGCTACTGGCGGAGGCCGAGAGACCCGTGATACTGGCGGGCGGTGGGTGCGTGATATCTGGGGCGCAGCGGGAACTCATGGAGTTGGCCGAGTTACTGGGCGCGCCCGTGGCCACCACCCTGATGGGGAAGGGCGCGTTCCCCGAGACCCACCCCCTGGCCCTGGGAATGGCGGGGATGCACGGGACCAAGGCGGCCAACTACGCGCTGACGGAGTGCGACGTGCTGCTGGCCGTCGGGTGCAGGTTCTCGGACAGGACGACGGGGGACCCCGAAGGGTTCGCGCCGGACGCCAAGGTGATCCACGTGGACATAGACCCGGCGGAGATCGGGAAGAACATCGAGCCGGACGTGCCCATAGTGGGGGACGCGAAATCCGTCCTGAGGGAGCTGGTGAAGGAGCTCAGGGGTAGAAAGTCGCTGCGCGAGAGGACGAAGTGGGGCGAGAGGATCGAGGAGTTGAAACGGGAGGTGGAGATGCCCCCCGAGGACTGGGAGGAGGAAGCCAGGGTCAGCCCGAAGCACCTGGTGAGGGCCCTGTACGACGCGCTGAAGGACGTGGATCACGTGGTGGTGACGGACGTCGGCCAGAACCAGATGTGGATGGCCAGGTACTTCCCCGTGGAGGAACCGAGGTCCTTCATCTCGTCGGGTGGACTGGGGACGATGGGCTTCGGTCTCCCGGCGGCGATGGGAGCGAAGGTCGGGGCACCGGAGAAGGAGGTGGTCGCCGTCCTGGGCGACGGCGGGTTCCTGATGACGGCGCAGGAACTGGCGACGGCCGTGGACAACGACATCCCGATCAAAGCGTTCGTGATGGACAACAGGTTGCTGGGTATGGTGGCGCAGTGGCAGAGGTTGTTCTACGAGGAGAGACTGTCCGAGTCCGTCCTGGACGAGAGAACGGACATCGTGACGCTCACGGAGGCCTACGGTGCCACGGGCCTCGTGGTGGACGATCCCACCGAGTTGGACTCCGTGGTCGAGGAGGCGCTGGACACGCCCGGACCCGTGGTCGTTGACGTGATGGTGGACCCGGAGGAGATAGTCCCCATGGTACCACCGGGCGGGAAGCTGAGGGATCTGATCGGGGACTAACATCGCTCAGACACGAGGGGCGGGCCCCGGCCCGTCCCAACGGTCAAGCACCCGCCAGCAGGTTCCCGAGCACGCCCGAGTAACCCGGGTACCAACGGCCCAGGACCCTGACGATGAAGCCCCGGAGGCGCTCCGGGTACCTCGGGATCGGATTCTCCAGCGAATCACCCTCGACAGAGAAGCTCCAGGTCATCCGGTGGAGGATCACGACCTTCGCGCGCTTCTCGAAGGGCGGGAGCTCGTCCAAGAGGGAGCGAAGGATCGAGTGCAGGTTTCGAACCACCTTCGTGGCCAGGGTCAGAAAATCCCTCTTGGGTAACTCGAGAAGCTCCTCCACGACCTCCACCGACTCCTTACTAGGAACCCCGAGGTACACCGTGCGACCACGCCGGCGACACGCGGCCTTCCCAGGCCTAAACCTCGCCACGAAGTACGGCCCGTAAACCCTGTCGTTCACGTGACGCTCGGTAGCCTCCAAACACGGCTTCTGCCGCCGGCGCCAGGCTTCACGCAGAACCCGGATCACGCGGATCCGCTCGACGGGGTCCGATGGGATGGGGGGTCTCGCCACGCTCGCCACCCTCGCTCAAGATTTGTATGGCATGAATACCTCCACCCTGATAAAACTTGCCCTCCGGGGGAGGCTCCTTCAAACATTCCATACAAACATGCGCGCACCGAGGAGCGGGGCGAGACGAGCTGAGCACCTCCTCCCTCACGCCATACAAACCCGAGACCGATCGAGGGGCGAGCCGCGTCGGGATCCAACACAACCTACCGAGATACCATCGATGTGTCTCTCAGGAACTCTCGAAGAACTTCCGAAGCCCTATCGAGGCCCTCCACGCCCCGAGACCGAGAGCGAGGTTCGGTTCTCAGAAGTACCTCAGAAGTTCTTCGATAGGTCTCCAGTAGCTCCTCCTTGGAGCACACCATGAACCCGAGGAGCTCACGTTC
>Ga0256835_1000149_pt1 | contig 56790 bp, 49 predicted proteins | sample PIR30metaG_FD_185972 | JGI IMG/M metagenome (GOLD analysis project Ga0256835, IMG submission 185972) | Hydrothermal vent microbial communities from East Pacific Rise, Pacific Ocean - PIR-30 | ecosystem: Environmental > Aquatic > Marine > Hydrothermal vents | place: Pacific Ocean: East Pacific...
GTCCGGGCAACGCACCCGGTGCATGAAGTGAAACTGGTTGGGATCAAGACCTTCGCTAAGACGCTCGTTGATCACCGCCACCGGCACCACCAACTGGGAGGCCAGGTAAACGCAGAGGCGCTTGGGGCCCAGCTTGGTCAAGAAGTTGCCGTCCACGTCCAGCACCAGGCGGTCACCCTCCTGGTAGCCGCTGTTGCAGTGCCGGGCGCGCACCACCTCGGCCACGATGCTGTATTGCGCCGCGGCCCGGGCCAAGTTCTCGATGTGACGGCGCCGGGGGTCGTCCGGGCCGATCTTCGCCAGTTGGTCGGAGTCGTAACCCACTCTCTTGCCGTATCTTTCCAGGATATCCGACGTCACGGCCCAACCCTCCCCGGTACATAACCGCTGGCGGCGTCCCAGGCGGGACGGGAGGGGCCTCTGGCCGCCTTCCCGCTGGTCTCGATCCCGTTGGTGTAGAAACCCGCCTCCCGACTGAGCGCTCGTTCAATGTATTTTTATGCCAGGACCACCCTGGTTGTCAAGTAATAAAAAATCAACGGACCCGCTAGGTTATCCAGGTGGCTTTAAACTGAACATTTGTGTGCTTGTGCGGTATACAGAAGGCTTGACGCCAGCCGGGGGCGTCCCGCCGGGGTGGGCGCTTGCGGGCCGCCACCGGTCGGGTTAGACTTGGCCGACCCACTTTGCCAGGAGCGATCATGACTTCTCATACATCCGGCCATCCCGGCGGCCATCCCGGCGGGCCGCCGCCAGGGGCGCAAGACGGCGCCCCGCCGCTGAGGCTGGTGGCCTGGGAGACCACCCGCCGCTGCAACCTCTCCTGCCTGCACTGCCGGGCCGGGGCCGAAGACCATCACTACCCCGGCGAGCTCACCACCGCCCAGGGCGAGGCCTTCCTCACCGACCTGGCCACCTTGGGCCAACCGGTGGTGATCCTCACCGGCGGCGAGCCGCTGTTGCGGCCGGACATCTTCCACCTGGCCCGCTTTGGCACTGACTTGGGCCTGCGCATGGTCATGGCCCCCAACGGCACCCTGCTCACGCCAGAGGCGGCCGAGCGCCTGGTGGAGGCCGGTATTGCGCGCATCAGCATATCCCTAGACGGCCCGGACTCAGCCAGCCACGACGCCTTCCGCGGCCAGGCCGGGGCCTTTGCAGGGGCCATGAACGGCATCGCCGCAGCCACGGCGGCGGGGCTGGAGTTCCAGGTAAACACCACGGTTACCCGCTCCAACCTGGGGCAGATGCAGGCCATCCAGGAGCTGGCCGCGGCCAAGGGGGCGGTGGCCCACCACATCTTCCTGCTGGTGCCCACCGGCCGGGGCCGGGCGCTCACCGGCGAGATCATCACCGCCGAGGAATACGAAGACGTGCTCAACTGGTTCTACGACCAGCGCGACCAGGTGGACATGGAGCTCAAGGCCACCTGCGCGCCCCACTACTACCGGGTGCTGCGCCAGCGGGCCAAGGTCGAGGGGCGCAAGGTGGAGTTCGCCACCGAGGGCCTGGCCGCGGTGACCCGGGGCTGCCTGGGGGGCATCGGTTTCGCCTTTGTGAGCCACGTGGGCCGGGTGCAGCCCTGCGGCTACCTGGAAAAAAGCGCCGGCAACCTCACCGAGGCGCCGTTTAGCGACATCTGGCGCGACTCAGAGCTTTTCCGGCGTCTGCGCGACTACGACCAGCTCCAGGGCAAGTGCGGCATCTGCGAGTACCGCAAGGTCTGCGGCGGCTGCCGGGCCCGGGCCTATGAAGTCAGCGGCGACGAGATGGCCGAGGAGCCCTTGTGCACCTACCAGCCCGGCCGGGCCGGCAAAAAACCCTAACGGCTGGGCGCAACCGCCGCCCCTGATTCCGGGGCGGTCCCGGTGGTATACTCAAGCACGGACCGGGAGCCGGCCCTTGGCGGAAAGAGATACATGGACGAGCTAGACAAGGCCATACTGCGCCAGGTGCAGTCCAAGCTGCCCATCGACGCCCACCCCTACGCCCGGGTGGGCCAAAAGTTGGGGCTGAGCGAGGAGGCGGTGATCGAGCGCCTGGAGCGCATGAAAAAAAGCGGGGTGGTGCGCCGCATCGGCGGTAACTTTGTCAGCACCCGGCTGGGCTTCGCCTCCACCCTGTGTGCCGCGGCGGTGCCCGAGGACAAGTTCGAGGCCTTTGTGGCCGCGGTCAACGCCCACCCCGGCGTGACCCACAACTACCGCCGGGCCCACGAGTTCAACGTCTGGTTCACCTTCATCGCCGAGTCCATGGAGGAGATCGAGGCCAACCTGCAGCGCCTGCGCCAGCAGACCGGGGTGAAGGACATCCTCAGCCTGCCCAGCCAAAAGATGTTCAAGATCAAGGTGGACTTCCCGGTGTAGGGTGGGGCCGGTCAGGCATGCGGGGACCAGTCATGCGACGTTTTATCGCCATCGTCATCGCGGGGCTCTTGGCCGCGGCCCTGTACGGTTGCTGCCACCGGGAGCCGGGTTTCATCAAGGTGCAGCCCCAGGCCAAGAAGTACGACCTGGTGCTGCTGCACGGGCTGACCAACAAGCACCGCTGGAGCCAGGCCTTCCTCGACGTCTTGCTCACCATCTGGGGTTCGGGCCGGGTCTACCTGGTGTACACCAACCACCCGGAGCACATCCACCAGCGGACCATCGCCGGCCGCCGGCTCACCTGCGCCGGCGATGATGACTTCAGCGCCGGCGACGATAGTATAGAGGTGCAGGCCAAGCGCCTGGCGGCCGCGGTGGAGCGGTTGCAAAAGGACTACGGCCTGGGCCGGCCCTTTAGCATCATCGCCCACAGCATGGGCGGGCTGGTGGCCCGGCGCTTCATCTACCTGCGGCCCGGCGCGGTGGCCGGCCTGGTCACCCTGGGCACCCCGCACCAGGGCTCGCCCCTGGCCGACTCCTGCACCTGGGCGGGGTACTTCATCGGCGCGACCGACGCCATCGCCGACCTGCGGCCCAAGCGGGTGCACCGCTTCAACCTGCGATACCCGGTGCAGGGCGCGCCCCTGGCCGCCGGCGGCAAGGTCTACACGGTGCGCGGCGGCTGCCCCGGGGGCTATTGTTTTGGCTGGGGCGGCGAACTGGTGGCCGGCTGGAGCATTCTCAAGAGCTTTTACCACGCGGAAAACGACGGCATGGTGCCCTGGGGATCGGCGGTGATCACCGGCGCCGTCCACATCGCCGACTACCCCCACCACGACCACTACCAACTGGTGCGCGACCCCCGGGTGGCCCTGGAGGTGTCGCGCTACCTGCCCTGAGCCGGCGGCGCGGCCGGTTGCGCGCAAAAAGGGCGCGGCGAGTCAAACTCGCCGCGCCCGTGCGGTCGGGGGGTGATAACGGGGAACTGCCGAGTCGCTTCCGGTCGAACTTTCGCCTCAGGATACTCGCGTGAGACTCCGCTGCTGGTACCGGCGCAGGTCCCCCCGCTCCATTAAGCTGATTTGCTAGCCCATCTTCTCCTTGACCCGGGCCATGGCCAGGAGCTTGTACTCCTCGCCCTCGGTGAACAGGCGGGCGCGCTCGGCCTTGGCCGCGGCCACGAAGTCCTGGTCCTTGATCGAGGGGATGTTGATGTCCACGCTGAGCATGCAGGCCTTCATGGCGGCCAGGGCCACCTCGGCGCCCACGCCCACGTCGCTGATGGCCATGAGGTTGCCGTACTTGGAGAGCTCCTCGGCCTCCTTGATCACCTCCAGGCAGGCGCGGCAGATATCCAGGGGAACGTTGGTGGCGTTTTTGGCCGCGGCCTGGATGGCCTCGGCCCGGGCCTTCTTCTCCTCGTCGGTCTCCTTGGGCATGCGGAAGCACTGCATGTAGCCGTCAAAGGCCTCGATGTCCTGGTTGGTCAGCTCCTTGAGCCGCTCGATGATGCCCATGAGCTTGTCCACCTGGGCCTGGGCCTGCTGGTGGAACTCGGCGTACTTCTTGTTGCTCACGGTGAGGTTGCCCACCATGGCCACCATGGAGGCGGCCAGGGTGGCCACCACCGCCGAGACGTTGCCGCCGCCGGGGGTGTGGCTCTTGCTGGCGGCGACCTCGATGAAATCGTTTAGGGTCTTGGTGTAAATCTTGTCTTCAGCCATCACAGACTCCTTTCGCCGCCTCGCCTTAACCCAGGCCCTGCAGCTTGATCGCCTTGAGCACGTTTTCCATGATGATGGTGGTGGTGAGGCTGCCCACGCCGCCGGGCACCGGGGTGAGCACGCCGGCCACTTCCTCCACCGCCGGGTCCACGTCGCCGCAGATGGACTTGCCGTCCTCGGTGGGGTTGACGCCGGCGTCGATAACCGTGGCGCCGGGGGTGATCATGTCTTTCTTCACCAGGCCGGCGAAACCGGCGGCGGCCACCACGATCTCGCCGCGCTGGCATTCGGCGGCCAGGTCCTTGGTGCGGGTGTGGCACACGGTGATGGTGGCGTGGCGCTTGATCAGCAGGCTGGCCAGGGGACGGCCCACGGTATCGCCACGGCCGACCAGGGTGACCCGCTTGCCGGTGAGGTCGATGCCGGCCCGCTCCATCAGGGCCACGCAGGCCAGGGGGGTGGCCGGCACCAGGGCCAGGTGTTCCTGGCCGCCTAGGAGGTAGCCGCGGTTGACCGGGTGGACCCCGTCCACGTCCTTCTTGGGATCGATGGCCTCCATCACCGGCTCTTTGTTCACCTGCTTGGGCAGGGGCAGCTCCACCAGGATGCCGTGCACTTCAGGGTCGGCGTTCCAGGCGGCGATCTGGTCCAGCACCGCCTGCTCACTGCTGTCGCCGGGCATGATGTTGAGGTCCACGATGACACCCAGGGCGTCGCCGACCTTGATCTTGCTCTTGGCGTACCAGACGCTGGCCTCGTCGTCTTCGCCCACCAGGAGCACGGCCAGCTTGGGCTGCACTCCCTTGGCCTTGAGGGCCTCGACGTCCTTGACCAACTCCGCGCGAATCTCCTTGGCAATGGGCAAGCCCTTAATCAGTTCAGCCGCCATGGGCCACTCCTTTCCTATGCATCCAAGCCGCCGCCCGCCGGCAAAGGGGGGCGCGGCCAAGGTTAACCCCGTCTTGTGAAATATCTAGCGACCACAAAACAGCATAAGCCCCGTTGAGTGTCAAGGATTTTTGGCGCCCCGGCCCTTGACAGCCATCTTGGCATGGGTAACCATTGGCCCTAACCAAGCCACGCCTTGGCGCGATTCACGGCCGCTTGGATCCCATCAACGGGACCGAGACGGCGCGCGGGCGGGACCTTGGGGTGGGATCGCCGGGCGTTAGCGCCTGGGCGGTCCTAAGCGGGGCGCAGGCGCCTCGCGGCCGGCCGGTGGCCCAGCCACCGCCCGCCGGGCCCCGGTCCTCCCTTTAGCGCGCCGAGGCGATTTCTTTTTCACCCGCCGGCATCCCCGGCGGCGCTGCCGGCCATCCGTCTTGCGGGCGGCCGGAGGAATGGAGAGGATCATGGGCCGCAGGCAGGTCACCATCGCCGACCTCTACCGCATGAAGCGAGAAAACCAAAAAATCACCGTGCTCACCGCCTACGACTTTCCCGGCGCCCTGATGGTAGAGGAGGCCGGGGCCGACGTGGTGCTGGTGGGCGACAGCCTGGGCATGGTCTGCCTGGGCTACAGTTCCACCGTGCCGGTGACCATGGACCAGATGATCGACCACTGCGCCGCGGTGCGGCGGGGGCTCACCACCGCCCTGCTCATCGGCGACATGCCCTTTATGAGCTACCAGGTGAGCGTATCCCAGGCGGTGGCCAATGCCGGCCGCTTCATCAAGGAAGCCGGCTGCGACATGGTCAAGCTGGAGGGCGGGGCCGAGATGGTCCCGGTGGTAAGGGCCATGGTGGACGCCGGCATCGCGGTCTGCGCCCACATCGGGCTCACCCCGCAGTCGGTCTCCAAGCTGGGCGGCTACAAGGTGCAGGGCAAGGACCTGGCCGGGGCCCAGAAGCTGGTGGACGACGCCAAGGCCCTGGCCGGGGCCGGGGCTGACCTGATCGTCTTCGAGTGCATCCCCTCGGCCCTGGCCGCGGCCATCACCCGGGCCACGCCCATGGTGAGCATCGGCATCGGGGCCGGGCCGGACTGCGACGGCCAGGTGCTGGTGTACCACGACGTGCTGGGTCTGGCCCGGCGCAACCCGCCCAAGATGGCCAAGCAGTACGTCAACCTGTGGCCGCTGATCACCGAGGCCCTGGGCAACTATTGCCAGGATGTGCGCTCCGGCGCCTTCCCGGCGGCGGAACACGGGTTTGCCATCGACCAGGCGGTGGTCGATCAACTCAAGATTTAGCCGGCAGGTGCGCGATGCGTGTTTGGGTGATAGGCCCCGGCGCCCTGGGGCTGCTCATGGCCGTGCGCCTGGCCGAGGCCGGGGCCGAGGTGGGGCTCTTAGACCACCGGCCCGGGCGGGCCGGCCGGCTGGCTGAAAGCGGGGTGTGCCTGGAGCACGGCGAGGGCGAGCTGCGCCTGCCGCTAAAGGCCAGCGCCCACCCGCCGGACTTGGCCCACTGCGACTTGGCCATCGTCTGCGTCAAGGCCTACCACACCGCGGCGGTGGCCGAGGCCCTGGGCCGGCACCTGGCCCCGGGCGCCCGCGCGCTTACCCTGCAAAACGGCGCCGGCAACGTGGAAACCCTGGCGGCCGCCCTGGGCCGGGAGCGGGTGCTCGGCGGCATAACCAGCGAGGGGGCCACCCTGGTGGCCGAGGGCCACGCCCGTCACGCCGGGACCGGCCAGAGCTTCATCGGCCCGGCCGCCGGCGAGCCCGACGCCTTCTGCCACCAGGTGGTCGATCTCTTCAACGCCGCCGGCTTTGCCGCCCAGGCCGCGGCCGGGGTGCCAAACCTCATCTGGACCAAGCTGGTGATCAACGTGGGCATCAACGCCCTCACCGCCATCCTGGACGTGAACAACGGCGTGCTCCTGGAGCTGGCCGGGGCCCGGCGTCTGATGGAGCTGGCCGTGGACGAGGCCCTGGCCGTGGGCCGGGCCCTGGGCATCGAGTTCCTGCACGCCGACATGCCCGAGGCGGTGCGCCAGGTGGCCCGGCGCACCGCGGCCAACATCAGCTCCATGCGCCAGGACGTCCGCGCCGCCCGCCGTACCGAGATCGACTTTATCAACGGCATCGTGTGCCAAAAAGCGGCAGAACTGAACCTGGCCGCTCCCATCAACCAGGCCCTGACCCTCTTGATAAAGGCCAGGGAAGAAGGGTATCTTGAGCAGGCCGGCAGGGGTGAGACCTAGACAGACAACCCCGATTGGAAAAGGGCGCCGGCGTTTGCAAACGGTTTTCTTGGCAAGGGGGTGGGGCTAATTTTCCTTAAGTCCCCGAGAGAAACTTTCCCCCGGCCTCACGGAGTGATTCGCATGAGTGATATCAAGGCGCAGTATCGCACGGTAATGGCCGATCATTTCCCGCCCGAGGTGAGCATCACCGTGGGCGACACCGTACTTCGCTATCGCAAGCGGACCTGGAAGCTGCCCGACGCCGACGGCGTGCTGATCGAAAAAGGGCTGCGCTACGGCGAAAACCCCGGCCAGGAAGCCGCCCTGTACGAGCTGGTGGACGGCGCCCTCACCGTGGGCGAGGTGGAGCTGATCCAGCCGGGACGCGGCCTGGTGAGCGCCCTGGACGAGAGCCAGATGCTGCAGGCCGGCAAGCACCCCGGCAAGACCAACCTCACCGACGTGGACAACGCCCTGCACATCCTGCGCTACCTCACCGGCCAGCCGGCCTGCGCCATCATGAAGCACAACAACCCCAGCGGGGTGGCCGTGGCCGGCGATATCGCCGACGCCTACCACCGCGCCTTCATGGCCGACCTCATCGCCGCCTTTGGCGGAGCGGCGGTGCTCAACCGGCCGGTGAACCGCTCGGCCGCCAAGATGATGAACGACCTCTACCTGGAAGTGGTGGCCGCGCCGGACTACGAAGAAGGCGCCCTGGATATCCTCCAGCAGCGCAAGAACCTGCGCATCCTCAAAATCCCGGCCATCGCCGAGCTGGACCAGTGGCGCGACCAGCGCTTCCTGGATATCAAGTGCCTCATGGACGGCGGCCTGGTGCTGCAAACCTCCAGCTTCAACCCCATCCGCACCCCGGCCGACCTGCTGCCGGCCACCTGCGAACACCAGGGCCAGACCTACCAGCCGGCGCGCCAGCCCACCGAGCGCGAACTGGCCGACGTGGTCTTCGGCTGGGCGGTGGAACAAGGGGTCACCTCCAACAGCGTCATCTACGTTAAAGACGGCTGCACCGTGGGCATCGGCACCGGTGAGCAAGACCGGGTGGGCGTGGCCCGCATCGCCGTGGACAAGGCCTACCAAAAATATAAGAACCGCCTCACCTGGGAAAAATACGGCCTGAAATACGACCAGGCGGTGAGCCAGGTGGCCGACGGCTCGCGGCCGGCCGCGGAGCTGGAAAAAATCGAGGTGGCCGCCATGGAGGCCGGGGCCGGCCTCATCGGCTCGGTGATGATCTCCGACGCCTTCTTCCCCTTCCGCGACGGCGTGGACGTGGGTATCCGGCAAGGCGTCTCCTGCATCGCCCACCCCGGCGGCTCCCTGCGCGACTGGGAATCCATCGAAGCCTGTAACCAAGCCGACCCGCCCGTGGCCATGGTCTTCACCGGCCAACGCGCGTTCAAGCATTAAGAGGAAAAGTGGGGGAGACCCTTTTTGTTCACAAAAAGGGTCTCCCCCACACCCCCTCCCCCAAAAAACTTTAGCGGGACGGGCGAAATAGCAGTGGGCCGGCAGGCCCACAAGATTCCGCCCGTCCCTGGTTTTGGGGAAAGTCGGGGAACAGACAGCTTGGTCATGGAATATATATAATGGAATAGATGGCCGATAAGGATGAAGCCAGGTTGCCGGCCAGGGATCGAAGCCGGCCGGAGGCACGAAGGGGGACCTGCGGCCCAGATGGTTGGCCAGGCGTAGGACTTGGGTAGGATGGGGTTTATATGGTAATGAGAATACCTATTAGGTAATCAGGGGGGCCATAATACTCTGGCAGCCGGTGGGGCAACGACCGCATCGGCGGGGAAGAAACGCAATGGACGTCATGAAATTATTAGGTGGTCTTTTAGGTGGTGGGCTCGACGGCGGCGGGTTGTTCAAGGCCTCGTCTTCCGGCGGCGGCAGCCTGGCCGACGCCCTGGGCGGTATGCTTTCGGGCGGCTCCGGCAGCTCCGGCGGCGGACTGGCCGGCGCCCTGGGTGGCCTCTTGGGCGGCGGATCGGGCGGCGGTGGGGGCGACGTCATCACCAGTGCCCTGAGCAATCTCATGGGTGGCGGGCAGGGCCGCTCCGGCGGTTCGTCGCTGATGCCGCTGCTGAGCATGGCCCTGGCCGCGTTCATGGGCAACAAGGGCGATAGCCAGGCGACCGCCGGCGCCGGGGCCAGCCAGTTGTTCGACGCCATGGCTGACAAGCCGGCCGACCAAGACGCCGCCCTGGACCCCCGCCAGGCCGAGGACGACGCGGTGCTGTTGATCAAGGCCATGATCGCCGCAGCCTATGCCGACGGCCGTCTGGACGAGGCCGAGCGCCAGGCCATCACCAGCCGCATGGAGTCGGTGGGCCTGGATGACGACGAGCGGGCCTTTATCGCCGAGGAGCTTTTGAGCCCGGCCAAGGTCGATGAGATTATCAGCGGGGTGAAGACCCGCCAGCAGGCCTGGCAGGTGTATGCCGTGTCCATCCTGGGCATCAACGTGGACACCTGGGAGGAGCGTAGTTACTTGCAGGAGTTGGCCCAGGGAATCGGTCTCAGCCCCGAGGACCGCACCGAGATCAAGCGGCAGTTGGGCCTGGCCTGACCCGCGGGATTGTTTGCAGTACCACCCGGGCCGTTTACGCGGTCCGGGTTTTTTATGGGGCCGGCCGCCAGTCGCCCGGCTGGCCGGCGGCCGGCGGCTCAAAGGGCCGCAGCTCGATGGCCTGGTCCGGGGCCAAGTCCAGCCGTAGCTCGCGGACCCAGGAAGCCAGGGTGACCCGGCTGCTGTGGGGCACGCTGTCGGGCACCAGGATGGCCCGGTCGCCGTGGCGGGTGGGCACCACCACCCAGCGCTCGACGCGCTCGCGCCAGAAGCGCTCTACGGTGCAGGCCAACCTCAGGTGGAGCTTGAGCTCGCCGGGCGGGGCCAAAAAGCGCCGGGAGGCGTCCACGCTAAGCCCGGCCAGCAGCCCGCCGTGCTTATCGGCCCGGGGCAGGGCCAGGCGTCCCTGCTTGGGGTCCACGATCCAGGCCTGCAGGGTCCAGTAGGGACCATTGTAGCCGGTGGGCCAGGAGTTGAAGACCGACATCTCCAGGGGACGGGCCAGAGCGGCGTCCAGGTCCTGGGGGGCCACGCCGGCCTGGAAGTGTACGGTGATCACCGCGGGATGGGGGCCCACCTTGGCGGTGCGCCAGCCGCAGGCCGGCAGGACCAGGAACAGGGCCAGGACCAGCCAAGCGCCGCGGGTGGTCGGGGTGGATTTGATCATGCTACCAATCCTCTCGCGCCGGCCGGCGGCGGGTGTGCTTGAGGGCCGAGCGGCGTCGCTTGTTTTCCAGCCGGCGGCGGCGGGCGGCCCGGCTGGGCCGGGTGGGCCGCCGGGGTTTTACCGGGCGGCTGGCGTCGGCCAGGCGGCGCACCAGCCGCTTGAGGGCCACCGACTTGTTTTGCGCCCGGCTGCGGCGTTCGGTGGCGGTGACGCTCACCCCGGTGGGCAGGTGGGTGAGGTGCACCCCGGTGGCCACCTTGTTGCGATGCTGGCCGCCGGGCCCCGAGGCCCGGAAGTAGCGCCAGCTCAGTTGGTTTTCCGGGGGCGTGGGAAAGGCGTCCATGGCCCTGGCTCGCATTGCTTTTAGTTGTCCCGCTCCGGCGGCTCAGGCCGGCGGTGTCCGGTTGTCGCGTTCGATGTAGGCGTAGGCGCTGTGGTTGTGGATGGACTCGAAGTTTTCGCTGTCCACCGCGAACCAGGTGATGTTGGGGTCGTCGGCCAGCTTGCGGCTCACCTCGCGCACCACGTCTTCCACGAACATGGGGTTGGCGTAGGCGTTTTCGGTCACGAATTTTTCGTCGCCGCGTTTGAGCAGGCTGTAGACCTCGCCGCTGGCCGACTGCTCCACGATGTGGATCAGGTCCTCGATCCAGATGAAGCGTTTGAAACGCACCGCCAGGCGCACGATGCCGCGCTGGTTGTGGGCCCCGCCGTCGCTGATCTCCTTGGAGCAGGGGCACAGGGTGGTGACCGGCACCCGAATCTGCACCACCAGGTCGTAGCCGTCGCCGTTGAGGCTGCCCCGGAAGGCGACCTGGTACTCCATGAGCCCCTCGGCCCCGCTCACCGGCGCGGCCTTGTTGATGAAGTAGGGGAACTCCACCTCCATGTGGGCGCTCTCGGCGTCTAAGCGCTTTTTCATCTCCTCGAGGATGTCGGCCAGGTTGCGGATGTTGATATTGTTGGAGTATTCGCTGAGCAGCTCGATAAAGCGGCTCATGTGAGTGCCCTTGTACTGGTGGGGCAGGTTGACGTACATGTTGATGGAGGCCACGGTCTGCTGGTTGCCGTTGGCCCGGTCCAGCACGGTGATGGGATAGCGGATGTTCTTCACCCCCACCTTGTCCACCGGGATATTGCGGTGGTCGGCTTGGTTCTGCACGTCGCTTATATTTTTATAGTCAACCATGGCGACGGGTATTTTATGCGCTGGGGGGCCGGCGGTCAATCGCAAAGCGAGCCGGCGGCGGTATACAACACGGCGGGACCGGGAGGGGTGAACCTCCCGCGTCCCGCCGTGGGTATAGCCGGCGCGCCGGCCGGGGCGCCGGCGCGCTTGGGGTTCTTACCAGCCCCAGGTGAGGTACTGGTGGATGGAGTTGGCCGCCTGGCGGCCGGCGCCGGCGGCCAGGATGACCGTGGCCGCGCCGGTGACGATATCGCCGCCGGCCCACACCCCGGGCTTCTTGGTCTTGCCGGCCTCGTCGGCCACGATGTAGCCCCACTGGTTGGTCTCCAGCCCCTGGGTGGTGCTGGTGACCAGGGGGTTGGCCGCCGCGCCCACCGCGATGATGGCCATGTCACATTCCATGGTCTTGGTGCTGCCCTTAATGGGCACCGGGCGGCGGCGACCGCTTTCGTCGGGCTCGCCCAGCTCCATCTCCTGGACCTCCACCCCGGTGAGGAATCCCTTGTCGTCCTCGAAAAAGCGCAGGGGGCTGTGCAGGAAGAAGAACTCGATGCCCTCTTCCTCGGCGTGGTGAATCTCCTCGGCGCGGGCCGGCAGTTCGGACCGGCTGCGGCGGTAGATGCACTTGACCTCGTCGGCCCCCATGCGCATGGCGGTGCGCAGGGAGTCCATGGCCACGTTGCCGCCGCCGAAGACCACCACCTTCTTGCCCTTGACCAGGGGGGTGTCGTACTCGGGGAAGAGGTAGGCCTTCATCAGGTTGGAGCGGGTGAGGTACTCATTGGCGCTGTAGACGCCGATGGCGTTTTCGCCGGGCACCCCCAGGAAGCGGGGCAGGCCGGCGCCCACCCCGATGTACACCGCGTCAAAGCCCTGCTCCTGCAGCAGCTCGTCCACCGTGATCATGCGGCCCACCACCACGTTGCACTCGACCTTTACGCCGAGCTGGGAGAGAAAGGCCACCTCGTGGGCCACGATCTCCTTGGGCAGGCGGAACTCCGGGATGCCGTAGACCAGGACGCCGCCGGGCTTGTGGAAGGCCTCGAACATGGTTACGTCGTGGCCCTTGAGGATGAGGTCGCCGGCCACGGTGAGTCCGCCGGGGCCGGTGCCCACCACCGCCACCTTTTTGCCGGTCTTTTCCGGGATGGGCGGCAGGGAGATATCGCTCTGGGCGCGGGCCCAGTCGGCCACGAAACGCTCCAGGTAGCCGATGGCCACCGGGTCGTCTTTTTTGCCCACGATGCACTTGCCCTCGCACTGGTTCTCCTGGGGGCAGACGCGGCCGCACACGGCCGGGAAGGAGTTCTTGGTCCACAGGGCCAGGATGGCCTTTTCGAAATTACCGTCCCGGATGTGACCGATGAACTCGGGGATGGGCACTTCCACCGGGCAGCCGGTTACGCAGGCCGGCTTTTTGCACTGCAGGCAGCGGCCGGCCTCCCGCTGGGCCATCTCCGGGGTGAGGCCCAGGGGCACCTCTTCAAAATTACGACGACGCACCTCCGGCGCCTGTTCGGGCATCTTGGTGCGGGGAATTTTTTCCTTCTTGGCTTTCTTTGCTTCGGCCATGGTTTTTCTCCCGGGTCTGAAAAGCTAAGCCTGGGGCCTAGGCCTCGCAGGAACACTTATGTTGAAAGAGGTCCATGGCCTCCTTCTCTTGGGGGATGTAGGCGGTGAGGCGCCGCGAGAGCTCCTCGAAGTCCACTTGGTGGGCGTCGAACTCCGGACCGTCGACACAGGCGAACTTGGTTTGGCCGCCCACGCTCACCCGGCAACAACCGCACATGCCGGTGCCGTCGACCATGATGGCGTTGAGGCTCGCCATGGTGGGCACCTTGAACTCCTCGGTGACCTTGGCGCAGAACTTCATCATGGGCACCGGTCCGATGCACACCGCCTCTTTTACCTCGTCGCCGAGCTTTTGGAGCTGCTCGCGCAGCACGTCGGTGACAAAGCCGTGGTGGCCGTAGGAGCCGTCGTCGGTACAGACCAGCAGCTCGTCGCTGGCCTTGGCCATCTTGTCCTCCATGATCAGCAGCTCCTGGTTGCGGGCGCCGATGATGGCGATGACCTTGTTGCCGGCCTGTTTGAAGCCGCGGGTGATGGGATGCAGCACCGCCACCCCGGTGCCGCCGCCCACGCAGATGATGGTGCCCTTTTTCTCGATGGGGGTGGGCCGGCCCAGCGGTCCGGCGATATCCATGATGGTATCGCCCGCACCCAGGCGGGCCATCATGGCCGTGGTCTTGCCGACCACCTGGTAGATGATGGTGATGGTTCCCCGCTCGGGGTCGGTGTCGGCCATGGTCAGCGGGATGCGCTCGCCGGTCTCGTTCACCCGCAGGATGATGAACTGCCCCGGCCGGGCCTTGGCCGCGATCTTGGGAGCCATGATATCATTGGCCACCACCGTGCCCTGGGCCAACTCTTGCCTGGCGATTATTTCAAACATGATACCTCCACCCAGAAGAGTGGGACCCCTCAGGCGGGCTCATCAGCCGCGTCCCGGGTCGTCCACATTGGAAATCCCTGTTCTAGAAAGTGGTATAGATACCATAGCATACTGCGATTTCCAAGCATAAAAAAAGCAAAAAATGCACAATTACAGCAAGTTGTGCAATTCGGCCCTCAAACCTTGTGCGTCATTTCTCTTGACGAAGGGTAGTTAATTGTGCTACCTGCCGAGCGATAACTCTTTTTAGGTTGTTTTAGAGCGGGCCCGTCAGGCGCCACCCCGGCCACCTTTTTTCCAGGCCCGGGGTTGGGCGGCAATCGGTAACCCGAGCAAGAACCAAACGGACTGAAGGAGGATAATCTATGTCCAAGCTGCCCGACCCGACTAAAAACCCGGATTACGTAATTGCCGAGGCAGCCGAAGAGTACATGAAGCCGATCAAGGAGATCGCCGGCCAGTTGGACCTGACCGATGACGAGCTCCTGCTGCATGGTCACTACGTGGCCAAGATTGACTTCAAGAAGGTGCTCGATCGGCTCAAGGACAAGCCCGACGGCAAGTACATCGACGTCACCGCCATCACCCCCACGCCCCTGGGCGAAGGCAAGTCCACCTCCACCATGGGCCTGCTGCAGGGCATGGGCAAACGCGGCCTCAAGGTGACCGCGGCCATCCGCCAGCCTTCCGGCGGTCCCACCATGAACATCAAGGGCTCGGCGGCCGGCGGCGGCCTGGCCCAGTGCATCCCGCTCACCCCCTTCAGTCTGGGCCTCACCGGCGACATCAACGCCATCATGAACGCCCACAACCTGGCCATGGTGGCCCTCACCAGCCGCATGCAGCACGAGCGCAACTACACCGACGAGCAACTGGAGCGCCTCTCGGGCATGAAGCGCCTGGACATCGACCCCACCCGGGTGGAGCTGGGCTGGATCATCGACTTCTGCGCCCAGAGCCTGCGCAACATCATCATCGGCCTGGGCGGCCGCTACGACGGCTTCACCATGCAGTCCAAGTTCGGCATCGCGGTCAGCTCCGAGGTGATGGCCATCCTGGCCGTGTCCCAGGACCTGGCCGACATGCGTCGCCGCATGGGCAAGATCGTGGTGGGCTACGACAAGACCGGCAACCCGGTGACCACCGCCGATCTCGAGGTGGACGGCGCCATGACCGCCTGGATGGTCGAGGCCCTCAACCCCAACCTGCTGCAGAGCCTGGAAGGCCAGCCAGTCTTCGTGCACGCCGGTCCCTTTGCCAACATCGCCATCGGCCAGAGCTCCATCATCGCCGACCGCGTGGCCCTGAAGATGACCGACTACCACCTCACCGAGTCCGGCTTCGGCGCTGACATCGGCTTTGAGAAGTTCTGGAACCTCAAGTGCCGCTTCAGCGGCCTCAAGCCCAACTGCGCGGTGGTGGTGGCCACCATCCGGGCCCTCAAGTGCCACGGCGGCGCGCCCATCCCGGTGCCCGGCAAGCCCATGCCCCCCGAGTACAGCGGCGAGAACGTCGGCTGGGTCGAGGAAGGCTGCAAGAACCTGGTGCACCACATCAACACCGTGCGCAAGGCCGGCATCAACCCGGTGGTGTGCATCAACGCCTTCTACACCGACACCGACAACGAGATCGCCAAGGTGCGCGAGATGGCCGAGGCGGCCGGCGCCCGCGTGGCCCTGTCGCGCCACTGGGAGCACGGCGGCGAAGGCGCCCTGGAGTTCGCCGACGCGGTGGTCGACGCCTGTAACGAGCCCAACGACTTCAAGCTGCTCTACGACCTGGACGTGCCGCTGCGCCAGCGCATCGAGCTCATCGCCAAGGAGGTCTACGGGGCCGACGGCGTGGACTACTCCCCCGAGGCCGAAGCGGCCGCCAAGCGCATGGAGGCCGATCCCGAGCTGGCCAAGCTGGGCACCTGCATGGTCAAGACCCACCTGTCGCTCTCGGACAACCCGGCGCTCAAGGGCGTGCCCACCAACTGGCGCCTGTTCATACGCGACATCCTCACCTACGGCGGCGCGGGCTTCGTGGTGCCGGTGGCCGGGGCCATCAGCCTCATGCCCGGCACCGGCTCCAACCCGGCCTACCGCCGGGTGGACGTGGACGTGGAGACCGGCAAGGTCAAGGGCGTCTTCTAAATTATTTATCTCACAATACCTAGTAGACCCCGGGGGCTTGCCCCCCGGGGCTTTTTTTTGTATGGTGCGTAAGTTGAATCGCTAGGGAATCGATCGTAATAGTGTCATATTTCACAAGCTGCGCATGCGCAGCACGCCAGGCAGGGCCAGGCGGCCCCTAGGGGCCCCGGCCGGACCTGTCGTCAGCCAGGGCGGGAGAGATGTCAAGTACAACTGATAAAGTTGGAGCGGTAATGGTGGTCGGCGCCGGTATCGCCGGGGTGCAGGCCTCCTTGGATTTGGCCAATGCCGGTTACTACGTCTACCTGGTCGAGAAGACCTCGGCCATCGGCGGGCGCATGGCCCAGCTCGACAAAACCTTCCCCACCAACGACTGCGCCATGTGCATCGTGTCGCCCAAGTTGGTGGAGTGCGGCCGTCACCTAAACATCGAGATCATCACCAACGCCGAGGTGCAGTCGTTGGAGGGCGAGCCGGGCAACTTCACGGCCAAGGTGCACCAAAAACCGCGCTACGTCGACGATGACGCCTGCACCGCCTGCGGCGACTGCATCGAGGTCTGCCCGGTGGACGTGCCCAACGAGTTCAACCAGGGGCTCAACACCTGCAAGGCCATCAACAAGCGCTACGCCCAGGCCTATCCCAACTCCTTTGCCATCACCAAGCTGGACCGGGCCCCCTGCAAGATAAACTGCCCGGCCAACCTCAACGTGCAGGGCTACATGCAGATGGCCAAGGTGGGCAAGTTCGACGAGTCCCTGAAGATCATCATGGACGACCTGCCCCTGCCCGGGGTGATCGGCCGCATCTGCCCCCACCCCTGCGAGGAGTCCTGCCGCCGCCTGGAGGTGGAGGAGGCCATCGCCATCCGCGACACCAAGCGTTTCGTGGCCGACCAGGCGGGGGTGGAAAACATCGCCCAACCCGAGGTGGAGCCGCGCGGCGAAAAGGTGGCCATCGTGGGCGCCGGCCCGGCCGGCCTCTCGGCCGCCTACCACCTGGCCCGGGCCGGGGTGAAAAGCGTGATCTACGAGGCCCTGCCGGTGGCCGGCGGCGCCCTGGCGGTGGGGGTTCCCGCCTACCGCCTGTCGCAAGAGGTCATCGACCGCGAGGTGGCGGTGATCAAGGGCATGGGGGTGGAGATCAAGCTCAACACCCCCATCGGCGACGAGATCACCTTCGCCGATCTGCGCCGGGACTTCGACGCCGTGTTCCTGGGAGTGGGCGCGCCCCAGAGCTTCAACCTGGGGGTGCCCGGCGAGGACGGCGACAACGTCGTCAGCGCCCTGGACTACCTCAAGAGTGTGAACCTGGGCCAGGAGGTACCCACGGCCAAGCAGGTGGCGGTCATCGGTGGTGGCAACGTGGCCATCGACGCCGCCCGCACCGCCATCCGCAAGGGGGCGACCAAAGTCACCATGATCATGCTGGAGAACGAGGAGGAATGCCCGGCCAGCTCATGGGAGGTGGAGGAGGCCCTGGAAGAGGGCGTGGAGATCATCCACCGCAAGGGAGTGGAGTCGGTAACCGCCTCCAGCGTGTTCCTCAAGGACTGCGTCCAGGTCTTTGACGAGCAGGGGCGCTTCGCCCCGGCCTATGACGACGCCTGCGAGCTGGTGGAGATACCCTGCGAGCTGGTGATCACCGCCATCGGCCAAAAGACCGACCTGGGCTTCCTGGGACCGGACGCCGGGCTGGAGCTCACCCCGCGCGGCACCATCGCCAGCGACCCGGTCACCATGGCCACCAACCTCGAGGGCGTCTACGCCGGCGGCGACGTGGTCACCGGTCCCTGGATCGCCATCGGGGCGGTGGCCGCCGGCCGCGAGGCCGCCTTTAGCATGCTGCGCCAGTTCGAGGGCCAGGACCTGGCCCAGGGACGCCGGAAGCTGGAGATGAAGCCGCCGGAGGAGCAGGAGTACAACCCCGTCCCGGACGACATCTTCGTGCTGCCCCGGGCCCGCATGGAGCAGCGCGCCCCGGACGAGCGGATCAAAGACTTCGACCAGTTCGAGCTGGGGCTCACGGCCGAGCAGGTGATGGCCGAGGGCGCCCGTTGTCTCAACTGTGGGGTGTGCTGCGAGTGCCTGCAGTGCGTGGAGGCTTGCAAGGCCAAGGCCCCGGCCCACGACCAGCAGCCCCAGGACCTGGAGTTGAAGGTGGGCAGCGTGGTCATGGCCCCGGGCTTTGATCCCTTTGACCCCAGCCTGTTTGACACCTACAGCTACGCCAGCCATCCCAACGTGGTCACCGCCATGGAGTTCGAGCGGGTGCTCAGCGCCTCGGGCCCCTACCAGGGCCACCTGCAGCGCCCCAGCGACGGCCGCGAGCCCCAGAAGATCGCCTGGCTGCAGTGCGTGGGCAGCCGCGACATCAACCACTGCGACAACGGCTACTGCTCGGCGGTCTGCTGCATGTACGCCATCAAGGAAGCGGTCATCGCCAAGGAGCACGCCAGCGAGCCCCTGGACACCGCCATCTTCTTCATGGACATGCGCACCTATGGCAAGGACTTCGAGAAATACTACGACCGGGCCCGCGAGGAACACGGGGTGCGCTTTGTGCGCAGCCGTATCCACACCATCGACCCGGTGGAGGGCGACCGGCTGCGCATCCAGTACGTGACCGAAGACGGCGAGCCGGTGGAAGAGTTCTTCGACATGGTGGTGCTCTCCATCGGCCTGCAGACCGGTCCCGAGGCCATCGCCCTGGCCCAGCGCCTGGGGGTGGAGCTCACCGAGCACAACTTCGCCGACACCTCGTCTTTCACCCCGGTGGGCACCAGCCGGCCCGGCGTCTACGCCTGCGGCTGCCTGGCCGGCCCCAAGGACATCCCCCAGGCGGTGATGGAGGCCTCGGCCGTGGCCAGCGCCAGTTCCATCGGCCTGGCCGAGGTGCGCGGCACCCTCACCCGCGAGGTGCAGTACCCGGTGGAGAAGGACGTCAGCGGCCAGGAGCCGCGCATCGGCGTGTTCGTCTGCAACTGCGGCATCAACATCGGCGGGGTGGTGGACGTGCCGGGGGTGCGCGACTACGCGGCCACCCTGCCCTACGTCACCTTTGTGGATGAAAACCTCTTCACCTGTTCCCAGGACACCCAGGCCAAGATCAAGCAGGCCATCATAGACAACGACCTCAACCGGGTGATCGTGGCCTCCTGCAGCCCGCGCACCCACGAGCCCCTGTTCCAGGAGACCATCCGCGAGGCCGGGCTCAACAAGTACCTCTTCGAGATGGCCAACATCCGCGACCAGGACTCCTGGGTCCACCAAAAGGAGCCCGAAAAGGCCACCGCCAAGGCCAAGGACCTGGTGCGCATGGCCGTGGCCAAGGCGGCCCTCATCGAGCCGCTGCACCAGGTCGACCTGAGCCTCACCAAGAGCGCCGTGGTGGTGGGCGGCGGGGTGGCCGGCATGAACGCCGCCCTGAGCCTGGCCGAGGCCGGCTACCCGGTGCACCTGGTGGAAAAGACCGACACCCTCGGCGGCAACGCCAACCAACTGCTGGCCACCTGGAAGGGCGAGCCGGTGGCCCCCTACCTGGAGGAGCTCATCGCCAGGGTCCGGGGCCACAAGGACATCACCTTGTACCTGAACAGCGAGTTGGTGGACGCCACCGGCTTTGTGGGCAACTTCGTCAGCACCATCAAGGGTGACGACGGCACCGAGACGGTCATCGAGCACGGCGTGGTCGTCATGGCCACCGGCGGCCACGAGACCCGCCCGTCGGAGTATCTCTACGGCGAGCACGACGCGGTCTCCACCGCCCTGGAGCTCGACGCCGAGCTGCGCGGCAACCCCGAGGCGCCCAAGAAATGGGACGCGGTGGCCTTCATCCAGTGCGTGGGCAGCCGCGAGCCCGAGCGGCCCTACTGCAGCCGCCTGTGCTGCACCCACTCGGTGGAAAGCGCCATCAAGATCAAGGAGACCAACCCCGAGGCCCAGGTCTTCATCCTCTACCGCGACATCCGCACCTACGGCGTGCGCGAGGACCTCTACAAGAAGGCCCGCGAGCTGGGGGTGCTGTTTATCCGCTACGAGGTGGACCAAAAGCCCCAGGTGGCCGTCGACGGCGACCAGTTGACCATCATCGCCAAGGACCATGTGCTGGGCCGCGAGGTGAGCTTCACCGTCGACCGGCTGGTGCTGGCCGCGGCCATCGAGCCCAACAACGTCACCACCCTGGCCGAGGCCTTCAAGACCCCGCTCAACGCCGAGGGTTTCTTCCTGGAGGCCCACATGAAGCTGCGGCCGGTGGACTTCGCCTCCGAGGGGCTCTACCTGGCCGGCCTGGCCCACTTCCCCAAGCCCCTGGACGAGGCCATCGCCCAGGCCGACGCGGCGGTGGGGCGGGCCATGACCGTGCTGGCCAAAAACGTCATCCGGGTCGGCGGCGTGGTGGCCACGGTGAACCCGGACAAGTGCTCGGTATGCCTGACCTGTGTGCGCACCTGCCCCTACAACGTACCCAAGATCGTTGACGGCAAGGCAGTGATCGAGGTGGCCTCCTGCTACGGCTGCGGCGCCTGCGCCGCCGAATGCCCCGGCAAGGCTATCACCCTGCAGCATTTCACCGACGCCCAGATCCTGGCCAAGGAACGGGCGGCGGTCAATTAAGGAGGAAGTCCCGTGAGCGATTTCGAACCGAACATTCTGGCCTATTGCTGCCAGTACTGAGCGTACTCAGCCGCGGACCTGGCAGGTTCGATGAGACTGCAGTACCCCACCAATATCAAGGTGATCCAGCTCCCCTGCTCGGGGCGGGTGGACATCCTTCACCTGCTGCGGGCCTTTGAAGACGGCCTTGACGGCGTCTACGTGGCCGGGTGCATGGAAGGCGACTGCCACTTCCTCACCGGCAACCTCAAGGCCCGGCGCAAGGTGGAATACGTCAAGAAGGTGCTGGAGAGCCTTGGGCTGGAGCCCGAGCGCATCGAGATGTACAACATGAGCTCCGCCGAAGGCCCCCGCTTCGCCCAGGTGGCCAACGAGTTCTACCAGCGGATTCAGGAACTGGGCCCCTCCCCGGTGCCCAAGGCCCAAGCGGCCTGAGGCCAACGAGGTACTTGATATGATTATCGGCGACACCAAGCCTTTGGAAGAAATCCTGGAAATGATCGAGGGCCGCGAGCGGGTATTGGTCCTGGGATGCCGCGGCTGCGTCACGGTCTGCAACGTGGGCGGTGAAAAAGAAGTGGGCATCCTGGCCACCACCCTGCGCATCGCCCGCAAGAAGGCCGGCCGGCCCGGCGCGGTGGAAGAGCGCACCCTGGAGCGCCAGTGCGACCCGGAGTACATTGAGGAATTGGCCGACGTGGCCGGCGACTATGACGCCATCGTCTCCATCGCCTGCGGCGTGGGACCCCAGTTCCTCAGCGAACGCTACCCCGATGTCCGCGTCTTTCCGGGCATCAACACCACCTTCATCGGCGGGGCCCTGGAGCACGGCGTCTGGGCCGAGCGCTGCCAGTCCTGCGGTAACTGCCTGGTCCACCACTTCGGCGGCCTGTGTCCCATCGCCCGCTGCTCCAAGAGCCTGATGAACGGTCCTTGCGGCGGGTCGGCCAGCGGCAAATGCGAGATCAGCCCCGACGTGGACTGCGTCTGGCACCTCATCGTGGAAAAGATGGCAAAGATGGGCCGGGCCGAGGAACTGGAAAAGGTATGGCCCACCAAGAACTGGCTCACTTCGCGTGACGGCGGACCTCGGGTTCGGATCAGGGAGGACTTGAAGCAATGAAAGCCGGTAGCAACCTGGAAAAAGTGCTGGAGGCCGGCCACTTCGCGGTCACCGGCGAGTTGGGCCCGCCCCGGGGCAACAACGTGGAAGAAGTCAAGCACAAGGCCTCCTTCCTCAAGGGCATCGTGGAGTCGGTCAACATCACCGACAACCAGACCGCCGTGGTGCGCATGTCCTCGGTGGCCGCCTGCAAGATACTCATCGACGAGGGCCTGGAGCCCAACCTGCAGATGGTCTGCCGCGACCGCAACCGCATTGCCCTGCAGTCCGACCTGTTGGGGGCCACCGCCCTGGGATGCAAAAACGTGCTGTGCCTCTCGGGCGACCACCAGCGCTTCGGCGACCACCCCGAGGGCAAGAACGTCTTCGACCTGGACTCCATGCAGCTCATCGCCATGATGAAGAAGATGCGCGACGAAAAGGTCTTCCTCAACGACAAGGAGCTCGACGGCGCGCCGGCCATCTTCATCGGCGCGGCGGCCAATCCCTTTGCCGACCCCTTCAGCTTCCGGGTCACCCGCCTGGCCAAGAAGATCGCCGCCGGGGTGGACTTCATCCAGACCCAGTGCATCTACAACATGGCCAAGTTCCGTGAGTACATGAAGCAGGCGGTGGACCGCGGCCTGCACGAGAAGGTCTACCTGCTGGCCGGCATCACCCCGCTCAAGAGCGTGGGTATGGCCAAGTACATGGCCAAGTTCGTGCCGGGCATGGACGTGCCCGAGGAGCTGATCAAGCGCCTCAGCGGTGTGGACAAGAAACAGCAGGCGGCCGAGGGCATCAAGATCGCCATCGAGCAGATCCAGGAGATGAAGGAGATCGAGGGCGTGGCCGGGGTGCACGTCATGGCCATCGAGTGGGAGCACCGGGCCAAAGAGATCATCGAGGGCGCCGGCCTGCTGCCGCGCCCGGTGGTGGACTAAAACCCAACCAAAAACTTGCCGCGCGGGCAGGGGATGGCATTGCCCCTGCCCGCGGCTTTTCGCCTGATGCGGACCCGGCCGGCTGGTCGGGTCTGTTTTTTATCCGCCTGGCTCGGCCCTGGGACGGTGCGCTTGCAGGTCGACGAGCTCGGCAAGCACAACGCGACGCCGCGGGGTGCATGCGGCGCTTGCCAAAGCGGCCGCGATGGGTTAGACATGCGACATACAAACCAGCGCCGCCAACGGGAAGCCGGTGTAACTCCGGCGCTGCCCCGCAGCTGTGAGCGTAACGACCGCCGGGAAAACCACTGCACCCGGGCCGCACCAGGAGAGAACCTCCGCCGGCCCGGCATCAAGGTGCGGGAAGGCCCGGCCAGTAGGCTGACGCGAGCCAGAAGACCGTTGCGACGCCCCTGACGACCATACCCGAGCGAGGGAACGGGGTGGCGCCGCGTGTTGCGGCCCCCTCCGGTGGGCCGTTTTTTATTGAGGACGCCATGGTCCAGAGCGTACTGATCCTCGGCGGGGCCAAGAGCGGCAAGAGCCGCCGGGCCCAGGCCCGGGCCGAGTCCTGGCCCGGCCGCCACGTCTACCTGGCCACGGCCACCGCCGGCGACGACGAGATGGCCCGGCGCATCGCCCGGCACCAGGCGGTGCGGGGGGAGTTGTGGTCCACGGTGGAAGAGCCGCTGGAGCTGGCCGCCGCCCTGAAGCGGGCCGACGGTGAGGACGCGGTACTCCTGGTGGACTGCCTCACCCTGTGGCTGACCAACCTGCTGCTCATGGCCGGGCTCGACGACGCGGCGGTGGCCGGGCGCTGCGCCGAGCTGGCCGGCCTGGTGCCGCGGTTGGCCGGCCGGGTGATCCTGGTGGCCAACGAGGTGGGCATGGGCATCGTGCCCGGCGACGGGCTGTCGCGCCGCTTTCGCGACTTGGCCGGATGGCTCAACCAGCAGATGGCCGCGGCCTGCGACGAGGTAATCCTGGTGGCCGCCGGCCTGCCGCTGGCGCTCAAGTCCCCCGCTAAAGACGTTTGAAAGGAACTTTTGATGCAGCCTGTTGAAGCACTCATCGCCAAGATCACTCCCCCGGACTCCAGCGTGGCCCAGGCGGCCCAGGCCCACATCGACAACCTCACCAAGCCGCTGGGCGCCCTGGGCCGTCTGGAGGAGCTGGCCCTGCGCCTGGCCGTGATCCGGGGCTCGGACCAGCTCGCGCAGCCCCGTCCCGCGGTGGCCGTGTTCGCCGCCGACCACGGGGTCACCGAGGCGGGAGTGAGCCCCTACCCCCGCGAGGTCACCGCCCAGATGGTGCTCAACTTCCTGGCCGGCGGCGCGGGCATCAACGTGCTGGCCCGCCAGGTGGGGGCCGAGGTGCGGGTGGTGGACGTGGGCGTGGACTGCGACTTTGACGACGCGCCCGGTCTCAAAAAGGCCAAGGTGGCCCGGGGCACGGCCAACCTAACCCTGGGACCGGCCATGACCCAAGACCAGGCGGTGGCCGCCGTGCTGGTGGGGGCCGAGACCGCCGCCGAGCTCATCGCCGGAGGCTGCGACCTGTTGGTGCCCGGCGAGATGGGCATCGGCAACACCACGGCCAGCGCCTGCCTCACCAGCGTGCTCACCGGCCGGGACCCGGCCCAGGTCACCGGGCGCGGCGCCGGGCTCGACGACCCCGGCCTGGCCAACAAGACCGCCATGATCCAAAAGGCCTTGGCGGCCAACCCGGTCTCGGCCGATGACCCCCTGGAGCTCTTGGCCGCCTTGGGCGGGTTGGAGATCGCGGCCATCTGCGGCTACGTGCTGGGCGCGGCCGGGGCCGGGGTGCCGGTGATGCTCGACGGCTTCATCTCCACCGTGGGTGCGGCCCTGGCCGCGGCCCTGTGCCCGGCGGCCAAGGACTACCTGCTGGGCGGCCACCGCTCGGTGGAGATAGGCCACCAGGCTCTGCTGGACCTGCTGGGCCTGGACCCCCTGCTGGACATGGGCATGCGCCTGGGCGAGGGCACCGGCGGCATGTTGGCGGTGAACCTGGTGCGGGCGGCGGTGGCCATCTACAACGAGATGGCCACCTTTGAATCAGCCGGGGTATCCGGCAAGGAGTAGGCAAGCCTTGCGCGCCTTTTTACTGGCCCTGCAGCTTCTCACCGTGGTCACGGTGCGCTCGGACATCCGGGGCGAGCCGGCCGAGCTGGCCGCCAGCCGCGGGTTCTACGGCCTGGTGGGGGCGCTGCTGGGCGCGGTCCTGGCGCTCTGGGCCTGGGGGCTCTGGGCCTGGCTGCCGCCGCTGGTGGCCGCCGGGTTACTGCTGGCCACCTGGGAGGGGCTCACCCGCTTTTTGCACGCCGACGGCCTGGCCGACAGCGCCGACGCCCTGGTCTATTTCAGCGACCGCCAGCAGACCCTGGCCATCATGAAGGACACCCGCTTGGGCAGCTTCGGGGTGGCGGCCATGATCACCGTGTACCTGGTGAAGTTCGCGGCCCTGGCCTGCCTGCCCTGGCCCGCTCTGGCCGGGGCCCTGGTGGCCGCGCCGGCGTTGGGGCGGGCGGCGGCGGCCATGCTCTCGGTGCTGCTGCCCGCCGCCCGGGTGGACCAGGGGCTCGGCGCGGCGGTGGCCCAGGCCACCTCCCCCTGGCCGGGTATCGCCGCGGCCGCCTGCGCCATCGCCGCCGCCGGCCTGGCCGCCGGGGTGCCCGGCCTGTGGTCCGTCTTGGCCGTGGTGGCCCTGGTGACCGGGCTGGGGGCCTGGTTCCGGCGGCGCCTCGGCGGGGTCACCGGCGACACCCTGGGCGCCACCATCGAGCTGAGCGAGACCGTGGTGCTGGTGGTGATGGCCGCCCTGGTTTGCTAGCCCCCGGCCCGCAACCCCGGCCCCGGGCTCATCTATTGAAAATTCTTGATACAGTTGGTGGCCTGTGATAGAAGCACAAAGGTTAACCGGTGCGACGTGTTTGGTGCGCGCCGGCCAGCCTGTGTTTTTTCCACACCAAGGAGCTGACGATGTCCCTGGCCCGCAAGCTCACGCCTAGTGCCATGCCCGATGATGTCACCCCCCAGATGGTCAAAAAGATCGATAAAATCTGCGCCGCCAACCGGGGCAAGGCCGGCGCCTTGATCCCGGTGTTGCAACAGGTGCAGGAGGTGGTGGGCTACCTGCCGATCGCGGTGCAGGAGCGCATCGCCGAAAAACTGGGGGTCCCCGGTCACGACGTCTACGGCGTCACCACCTTCTATTCGTTCTTCTCCATGAAGCCTCGCGGCCGCCACGTCATCCGGGTGTGCATGGGCACCGCCTGCTACGTGCGCGGGGGCAAGGAGGTGCTGGAACGCCTGGAGCGCCACCTGGACGTACCGGTGGACACCACCACCGAAGACCGCCGCTTCACCCTGGAGCAGGTCCGCTGCCTGGGAGCCTGCGGCGTGGCCCCGGTGGTGGTGGTTGACGAAGACAACCATCGTAAAGTCATGGCCGACAAGATCGTGGACCTGGTCGAGCAGTACCAGTAAGGCGCGCCGGCATTGATATATCGCAAGGAGACTCTCTGATGGCCAAGTTGAGCATTAGCGACCTTGCCCAAATTAAACAACGGGCCTCGTCAACCTTCCAACTGCGCAGCGGCCAAGAGCCGGTGGACATCAAGGGACACAAGCATCTCTTGATCTGCGGCGGTACCGGCTGCCACGCGGCCGGCAGCCAGACGGTGCGCGACGCCCTGCGCGACGAGATCGCCGCCAAGGGGCTGGCCGATAGGGTGTCGGTGGTGGAGACCGGCTGTAACGGCTTCTGCGCCATGGGCCCGGTGATGGTGGTCTACCCCGAGGGCACCTTCTACGTGAACCTGGAGACCAAGCACGTCCCCCAACTGGTGCAGGAACACCTCATCGAAGGCCAGCCGGTGGAGAAGCTGCTGTTTAAGGATCCCAAGAGCAAGCAGTTCATCCCCCTTATGATGGAGATACCCTTCTTCGCCAACCAGCAGCTCATCGCCCTGCGCAACCGCGGCCTCATCGACGCCGAGTCCATCGACGAGTACATCGCCCGTGATGGCTACACCGGCCTGGCCAAGGCCCTGGGTGAGATGACCCCCGACGATATCATCGAAGAAGTGAAAACCTCGGGCCTGCGGGGGCGCGGCGGGGCCGGCTTCCCCACCGGGCTCAAGTGGCAGTTTTGCCAGAAGACCCCGGGGCAGGAAAAGTTCGTACTCTGCAACGCCGACGAGGGCGACCCCGGCGCCTTCATGGACCGCTCCATCCTGGAGGCCGACCCCCACTCGGTGGTGGAGGGCATGACCATCGCGGCCAAGGCCATCGGGGCCAACGCCGGCTATGTCTACTGCCGCGCCGAGTATCCCCTGGCCGTCAACCGGCTGCAGTTGGCCATCGACCAGGCCCGCGAATACGGCCTGCTGGGCCAGGACATCCTGGGCACCGGCTTCAGCTTCGACCTGAGCATCTACCAAGGGGCCGGCGCTTTTGTCTGCGGCGAGGAGACCGCCCTGATGCGCTCCATCGAGGGCAAGCGCGGCATGCCGCGGCCCCGCCCGCCCTTCCCGGCGGTGGCCGGCCTGTGGAACAAGCCCACCGTGCTCAACAACGTGGAGACCTGGGCCAACGTGCCCCAGATCATCACTAAGGGCGGCGCCTGGTACGCCTCCATCGGAACCGAGACCTCCAAGGGCACCAAGGTCTTCGCCCTCACCGGCCACGTGAACAACATCGGCCTGGTGGAGGTGCCCATGGGCACCCCGCTCAAGACCATCATCTACGACATCGGCGGCGGCATGCCCAAGAAGCATCGCAAGTTCAAGGCGGTGCAGCTCGGCGGTCCCTCGGGCGGCTGCGTGCCGGCCGAGCATATCGACCTGCCCTGCGACTACGAGGAAATCGCCAAGGTGGGAGCCATCATGGGATCCGGCGGCATGATCGTCATGGACGACTCCACCTGCATGGTGGACATGGCTCGCTTCTTCATGGACTTCGTGCAAGAGGAATCCTGCGGCAAGTGCACCCCCTGCCGGGAAGGCACCCGCCGCATGCTGCAAATCCTGGAGAAAATCACCGAGGGTAACGGCGAGGACGGCGACATCGAGACCCTGGAAGAGCTGGCCGAGATGATCAAGGAGTCGGCCCTTTGTGGCCTGGGTCAGACCGGGCCCAACCCGGTGCTCAGTACCCTGCGCTACTTCCGCGATGAGTACGAGGCCCACATCTACGACAAGAAATGCCCGGCCAAGGGCTGCGCCGCCCTGCTGGAGTTCCAGGTGGACCCGGACAAGTGCAAGAAGTGCGGCCTGTGCGCCAAGAACTGCCCGGTCCAGGCCATCACCTGGCAGAAAAAGGAAGTGGCGGTGATCCACCGCGACAAGTGCATCGAGTGCAAGACCTGCCTGGAAAATTGCAAGTTCGATGCGATCTACTAGCCCGCGCTGAGCTTTACGCAAGGGGGGCGCGTCCCCCCTTTTTCTTTTACGAGAGACGCCATGCCCGACTGGGCCGCCATATACCAGGAGTTCCGTCCGGTCTATGCCCGCACCTATCGTCGGGCGGCCCTGACCGCCCTGGGCTTTGGGCTGATCGCCCTCATCGCCGGGGTGCTGATGTACCTGCTGCTGGAAGACGCCCTGGTGCCGGCGGTTATCCTGTGGCTGGCCGCCGCGGCCGCGGCCGCCTTGTGCGCGCGCAACCTGTGGCTGGGCAGCGCCAAGAAACCCCTGGTGCTCAGCGGGCAGGTGCTTAAGAAACAGGCGGTGGTGCGCGCCGATATCAACCGCAGCAAGTTCACCAAGCCGGTATTGGTCCTGCAGGTGACCGAGGCCTTTGAACTCAACCAGGCCGGCCGCGGCCCCCAGCGGCCGGACAAGACCGGGGCCTTGGGAGTGGTGACGGCGCGCTATATCTTTGCCCGCATCGGCGCTGGCCAAAGCGTCACCCTGGTATGCCTGCCCAGCGGCGAGGCCATGGGCATGATCTACGGCCAGCGCCTGGTGATGGAAGACACTAGGCCACAGGCCTGAGGCCGGCGGCCGAGCTCAATCGCCCCCGGCATTCCCGCCCCCGGCAACCCGGCCCGCTGCTGCGGCCCCGTGACTCCCGGCCCCGCAACCCTCGCTACTCACCCTCGGCCCTGCCCCGCCCCGGCTACCCCGGCCCTGCAACCCCAGCCCCCGCAGGCCAGCCCGGGGTCACAACGAACGGAACCCCCCGACAAAGCGCGATTGGCGGTGCCAATAGGTGAGTTCCAGGGTATCGTGGTTCACCCCGTCGCGCCCCTTGGCTATGGCCAGGCGCAAAAACACCACCCCCATCTGGTTCATCTCCTTGGCCGCCTGGTCCGGCGAGCCCCGCCACTGGCGGACCATCTCGTCCTGGGTCAGCGGCTGCATGAGAAAAACCATGTCCGGGGTATAGGCGTTGCGCTCCGAGCCCTCCACATCCTCCATGGAGGCGGCCCAGCGCTCGCCGGGAGCCGGCTTGCGGGCCTCGGAGATGACCATCACCGCGTCCTCGGTGATATCGCGCAGCCGCTTCATGGCGCCGATGCGCCAGCGGTCGGCCTCCACGTCGCTGGCCACCCCGAAGTTCTTTTGGTCCTCCCGCGGGATGGGCAGCACCTGCAGGTAGTCCACCAGGATGAAACCCCGGGTGGCCCCGGTGCGCGCCTTGAGCACCTCCATTTGGGCCACCACTTCCTCCACCGTGGGGCGCGGGAAATTCTGCTCGTCCAGGATCAGGATACGCCGGCCCAGCTCGGCCAGGGTTTGCCTGGCCTGGGCGATGGCCTCCAACTCGCCTTCCTGGTAGACCTGGGTGCCTTCCTCGCCCACCCCCGCCTCGGAGGCCGAGACCAGGGTGCGCCACTCCACCTTGCCCAGGTTGCAGATGATGCGGGCCGCGATGGACTGGCGCGGCATCTCCAAGGACAGGAACAGGAAACAGGCGTCCGGGTTGTGGCGCACCACGTCCACCCCCAACTGGACCCCCAGGGCCGTCTTGCCCACGTTGGGCCCCCCCGCCAGCAGCATCAACCCGCGCAGGCCCAAGGTGGCCAGGTCCAAACGGGGCAGGCTGTGGTTGGCCAAGCCCACGAACTTGCGCCCGCGGTGACGCGACAAGTAACGCTCGTGCCGCTCCAACTCCTCGGCCAGGGTGGGCACCGTATCCCGTGGCATGCTCCGATGGCTCATGTGGCAACCCCCAAGTTTATTCCAAACGCAATCCCACCGCCGAGCCCAGCCCCAATACCCGCTGGGCCACGCCCTGGTGGCAGGTCAACAGCACCACCTGCCGCCGCCGGGCCACCTCGGCCAAGAGGGACAGGGCCCCCTCCAGGCGCTGGTCGTCAAAGTTGACCAGGGGGTCGTCCAGGATCAGCGGCAAGCGCTCCCGGCCCTGGCTCACCTCGTCGGCCAGGGCCAGCCGCAGGCAGAGATACAACTGGTCACGGGTGCCGCGGGAGAGCCTGGCGGCGTCCCGGTCGATCTCGCCCCGCTTGCGGCGCGCCTTGATCCCGGGCTTCTTCTTGGGCTGGGGGTTGAACAAGTCCGACCCCAGCCAGGTGTAGCTGCCCCGGGTGGCCTGCTCCAGGTAGCCCGCGGCCCGCTGGAGCAGGTTGGGCTGGGCCTCCAGGCGGTAGTGATCCATGGCCCGGTTCAACAACTCCTCGGCCAGCAGCAGGGTGTCGTGCCGCTGGGCCAGGCGGCGGCGGCGCTGCTCCAGGCGCTCCAGCCGGGCCTGGGCCTCGGCCACCCCCTGGCCGGCCAGCAGGTGACCCAAGGTGGTGCGCAGCTCCCCCCGCCGGCCCTCCAGGTCGCGTATGGCCCGGCCCACCTGCTCCAGGCCGGCCCGGGCCGCCGCCAACTCGGCCTCGGCCTGGTCCAGGCTCAGCCCGGCGCTTTCGTCGCTCTGGCCCAGGCGTGAGGCGATCTCGCCGGCCATGGCCCGCAACTCGCCCACCTGGCGGTGCCGCCGGCGGGCCTGGGCCAGGGCATCCAGGTCGGCCAGGCCGCGGCTGGCCAGCAGCCGGTCCAGCTCGGCCCGGCTGCGCTCCAGGCGACGCCGCTGGTCCTCAGCCAGGGCGGCGCCCTGGTCGCGCTCCCGCCAGGCGGCCGCTGCCTCCCGGCAGCGCTGGCGGGCCAGGGACAAGGCCGCGTCAATCTCCCCACCGCCGTCATAGCCCCAAGCGCGCAGGTCAGCCAGCAGGCCCGCCAGCCGGGCCTCGACCTCGGCCGCGTCACGCTCTCGCTCAGCCCGCCGGGCCAGCAGGGCCGAGGCCGAGGCCCGGGCCGCCGACAAGGCCGGCACATCGACTGCGTCCGGCAGCCCGGCCACATCCCGCCGTAGCGCCGCCCTTTCCTCTTGCAAGCGGGCCACCTCTTGGCCGAGCTCCTGGTGCCGCGCCACCAGCGCCCGGCTCCTCCCCCGATCATTCATAAGCCGGCGGGCCAGTATGACCACCCCCCACAGGCCCAGGCCCCCGCCGACCACGGCCGGCCACCACCCCACCGTGGTCATGGCGCTCCATAGCACCAGCAGCACCCCGGAGGCGATCATGGCCACGGCGTCGATGACGTCATGAGTCGCGGCAAAGGCATCGGAGCGCCGCGGCAGGCGGCTGGCCGCCTGGTTGAATTTTTGGCGCGCCGCGGCCAGCTCGTCCGTGACCTGCCGCAGGCGCAGAACCCGGTCCATATCCAGGGCGGCCAGGGTCTCCAGCGGGACCTGCCAGCGCTCTTGCAGCTCACGGGCCTCTTGCCGCTCCTGGCTTTGCCGGCGCTGCAGGTCGGCCCGGCGGGTCTGCAGCTCGGCCCAGCGATAGTTGAGCTGGTCCAGGGCGCCTTCCATCTCGGCCAGGGTACGGCCGCCGGCCAGTTGCTCCACCCGCTGGGCCGCCTGGCGCGACTGCTCCTCGGCCCGGCGTGCCGCCTGCTCGGCCGCCTGGATATCCTGGGCCATTTGCAAGGCCTGCTGGTGGGTGGCCTCGTCGGCCAGGCCGGCGGCGGTGAGCTTGTCGATCTCGGCCTGAATTTCCGCCAGGCGGGCGGCATCGGCCGCCTGTTGCAGGCGCTTTTGGGCCTGGCGCTGCTGCTGCTCGGCCTGCCTGCGACGGCCGGCCAGTTCCCGGGCCTCGACCTCGGCCGCCTGGAGCTGGGTTTGCACCTCGGCCGCCTGCTCCTGGCGCTGCCTGGCTTGGGCAAGTTCCTGGCGGGCGGCCTCGATCTGCTCCACCAGCTCGCGGTCGGTCTTGCCGGAGCGGCGGTCGCGGCTGTAAAGGGCGCTGCGCCCGCTGCGCCAGGCGGCGATCACCTCCACCGGGTTGGCTGTCTGGCCCATGGTGGCCGCCTCCTGGTAGAAGAACCCGAGCAGTTGGCTCTCGCTCTCCTGGCGCTCCTTGCCCGGCGCGCCGCCAAAGGCCTCGCGCAGGTCGTCCAGGTCCATGCGGGCCACAGTGAGAAACACCCCCCGGCCGCACCCCAGGTGTACCTGGCCGGGCTGGGCCTTGCCCAGAGCCACCTCACGGCCGTCCTGGTCGGTGAGCGACAACCGCTCGCCGCGCCGGGCCAGGTGGCGACGCAAGGTGAACTCCCGGCCGTTGTCCAGGCGGTAGACCAGCTCGCCGCCCGGCTCGCCGCCGCCCTGCCAGGGCTCATAGGGATGCACCCCGCCGACGCGCCGGCCAAAGCCGTAGAGCAGGCCGGTGATCAGCTCGGCCAGGGTGGACTTGCCCGCCTCGTTGGGGGCGGCCAGCACGTTGAGGCCGGGCCCGAACTCCAGGCTGAGCCCCGGCCGCAGGGTGCCAAAGGCCCCGACCACCAGCCGTTGGAGCCTCACGGTTGGGCCTCCCCGGCCAGGTCGCGCAGGGCCAGCGAGCGCACCGCGGCCAGCAGGCCCCGCAGGTGGGCGGCCCGCTCCGCGGGATCGGCGCCGCGGTTGAGAGGGTGCAGGTCCCGGGCCAGCTTGTCACCCAGCTCGACCAGCAACTCGTCGTCCTCGCCGGCCTGGTCGATGAGGCGCAACAAGCGTCCCAACACGTCGTCGCGCCCGGCCAGCTCAGCCGGCTCCAGGGCGGGGTAGAGGCCCTCCAGCTCCAGCACCAGGCCGGCGGCGGCCAGCTCCGGCTTGAGGGTCTCGGCCAGGGCCCCGGGGTCTTCGTCCCATAGCTGCCGGGCCAGGGGGCAGGGGCCGGCCAGGCGCAGGCGCAGGCAGCGCTGGAAATCCCAGGCCCCGTCGGCCGGGTGGTAAGCCTGCCGCACCCGCTGGACCAAATCCGACAAGGTGGCCGCCTGGTGCAGATCGTCCAAGGCCAGGTCCTGGAAAACCACCGGTGCCAGGGGGTGGAACTCGGCGGTGACCGACGCGCCGCTGACCTTGGCCAGGTAGACCCCGCGCGGGCCGGGCTCGGCCCAGTGGGCCCCCTGGGGCGTACCGGCATAGACCACCAAGGGCGCGGTCGCCGCCGGTTGGGCGCGGTGCACATGGCCCAGGGCCCAGTAGGCAAAGGGCGCGGCCAACAGGCCCGACAACTCGGCCGGGGCATAGGGCTCGTGGCGCTTGGCCCCCCCGGCGGCGGCCAGGGCGCAGTGCAGCACGGCCAGCCCGGTGAGTCCCTCCGGCGGCCCGGGCAGACCCGCCGACAAATCCCGGCTCACCCGGTCGTGGGCATGGGCCACCCCGGCCACCCACAGCCCCGCGTCACCCAGGGCCACGCCCCGGGGCTCGGGCGTGAAGATGTGCAGGTTGGGGTCCTCGGGCCAGGCGGCCCAGACCGAATCGGGCGTAAAGGGATCGTGGTTGCCCGGGGCGATGAAGACCCGCGCCCCCATGTCGCGCCAAGCGGCCAGGGCCTTCTCCAGGGCCAGGCGGGCGGCCAGGGGGGGATGGGGATCGTCGAACACATCGCCGGCCAGCAGCACCATCCCCACCCCGCGCTCGGCCGAGAGGGCCACCATGCGCTCCAGCGACTCGGCCCGGGCCCCGGCCGCCACCCGAGCCACGGCCGGATCGGGCACGGCCACCGAACCGCCCAGATGCAGATCGGCCGCGTGCAGTACGACGACGCGGTCCATGGCTAGGGGATGAGCCCCTGGGCGGCCTCTCCCATGACCAGGGCCAGGCTGTCCGGATCCAGGCCGGCCTCCGGGCTGGCCAGCTCGCGGCGATAGCGGCTCACCTTGAGCAAGGGATAGTCCGAGCCCAAGAGCACCTTGTCCGCGCCCAGCAGCTCCACCGCCAGTCCGTAGGCCCGCGGCCGGTAGAGAAAGGGCGCGGCCGCGGTGTCGATCCACACGTTGGCCAGGGCCTGGCCCACCTCTTTCTTGAGCAGGGCGTAGAAAAAGAGCCCGCCGGCCATGTGGGCCAGCACCAGCTTGGTCTGGGGATGGTTGCGGATCAGCCGGTAGAGCGACGCCAGGGTCATGGGCGACTTGCCGGGATAGCGGTGGCCCACCGGCTCGTTGGTGTGCAGCAGCAGGGGGACGCCGGCCTCGGCGCAGAGGTCGCAGAGCGGGGCCAGGGAGGTTACCTCCAGGTCGCTGTCGTAAAAGGCCAGCTCGCCCAAGCCCTTCACCCCCATCCCCAGGGCCCGCTCGGCCTCGGCCAGGGCCCAGTCGGCCGGCGGGTGCACGCAGGCCAGGCAGCGCAAACGGCCGCCGGAGGCCTCCTGCGCACCGGCCAGGTAGTCGTTGTGCAGCCGGGCGTGGGACTCCTGGACCCAGGGAAAACCCAGGGCCCAGGACACGTCCACCCCGTCCTGGTCCATGGCCTCCACCAGCCCCTCGGCCGTGACCATGCGGGCGGCCGGGTCGCGGTAGATGGCGGCGAAGGCCGGCTCACCGTCCCAAAAGCGCTCACGCTGCTCCAGGACCTCCGGCGGGAAGATATGGGTGTGCGCGTCGACGATCATGCGGAAATGATAGCAGCAGCGGCCAGGGTGGTAAAGCCCCGAAATTTCAACTTGACATGCCTGCCATCCCCCAATATCCTATACGAGTGTCCCCTATACAATAGTTGCCGTAGGCGAAGGGTAAGGGGCGAACGGGGGGCGAACGGGTCGCCAGGCCCAAGGACCTGCGAGGGGTGGAGGAAGCACCGTGATGAAGATCGAGACCTTGAGTGACCTGGGATGCGTGGAGATCGACCTGCAGGAGGTGGAGGTCCCCCTACTGGGGGTGGTGGCCGCCGGCGAGCCGGTGGAGGCCGTGGCCCAGGAGCGCACCGTTTCCATCCCCCAGGACATGCTGGGGCGCTTCCGCACCTTTGCCCTGCAGGTGCGTGGCACCTCCATGATCGACGAGCACATCCGCCCCGGCGACGTCATTGTAGTGGAGGAACGCCTCACCCCGGCCAACGGCGAGATGGTGGTGGCGGTGATCAACGAGACCGACGTCACCCTGAAGAAGCTTTACGTGGAGCGCGACCACATCCGCCTGCAGCCGGCCAACGAGCAGATGGAGCCCATCATCCTGCGCCACGACCAAGTGCGGGTGCTCGGGGTGGTGGCCGGCCTCATCCGCCACTATAGGCGACACTAGGGGCCAAGGGGGCCACCCCGCGCGGCCGGGGCGACACGCGGCACTCGGAGCGCCAAGACCACCAAGCAAACGGCCGACCCGCGCGGCCGGGGCGACACAGGGGGCGACACAGGGGGCGGCACAGGGGGCGGCACAGGGGCGACCACGGGAAGGGACAAGGGAGAGGCGGGCGTAGTCAAGCCAGCGGGGCGCTACAAGCGCCAGGGCGTCCGCATCTCTTGTGGGCACAGGCTCATCCCTGGCTGACAGCCCCACATGTTGCGCTTGACCTCGGCGCAGGCCCCTTATATAGTGGCCCCATGACACCCAGCGCCCCCCCTGCAACCTGGCGATTAGCCGAGCCCCACCCCGGGACCGACGCCCTGGCCCAGGCCCTGGACCTGCCCCCCCTGGTGGCGGCCATCCTGGCCCAGCGCGGCTATCACCAGCCCGAGGACGCCGCCGCCTTCATCAACCCCCGGCTCAGCGACCTGCCCGATCCCTCGGGCCTCTGCGGCCTGCAGGCGGCCATGGAGCTGTTGGCCCCGGCCATCGAGCAGGGTAAGACCATCGGGGTGGCCGGCGACTACGACGCCGACGGGGTGAGCGCCACCGCGCTGATGGTGGACTTCCTGCGCCAGATCGGCGCGCCGGTGGTCTGGTCCCTGCCCCACCGGGTCACCGACGGCTACGGCTTCAACCCCGCGGCCGCCGAGCGCCTGGCCGCGGCCGGGGCCGAGCTGGTGGTCACGGTGGACTGCGGCATCAGCGACCAGGCCGGGGTGGCGCGGGCCCACCAGTTGGGCATGCCGGTGGTGATCAGCGACCACCACGCCCTGCCGCCGGGGCCCCTGGTGGACGCCGAGGCGGTGATCAACCCCCACCAGGCCGAGTGCCGTTTTCCGCCCCACCTGGCCGGGGTGGGCCTGGCCTTTTACCTGGCCGCCGGCCTACGGGCCGAGCTGCGGCAGCGTGGCCACTTCCACCAGCGGACCGAGCCCAACCTGCGCCACAGCCTGGACCTGGTGGCCCTGGGCACCTGCGCCGACGTGGTGGAGTTGGTTGACGGCAACCGGATAATGGTGGCCGAGGGGGTGAAGGTGCTGGCCGAGGGCCGGCGGGTGGGGCTGCGCGCCCTGATGCGCACCGCCCGCCAACGCCCCGGGCTCGACGCCCGCGACGTCAGCTTCGGCCTGGCCCCGCGCATCAACGCCGCCGGCCGCATGGACCACGCCGCCCTGGCCTGCCGGCTGCTGCTTTGCGCCAACCCGGCCGAGGCCGAGTCCCTGGCCGGGCGGCTGGAGCAGCTAAACCGCGCCCGCCGCCAGGTGGAGCAGGCCATGTTGGACCAGGCCCTGGAGCTGCTGGCCGACGACCCCCGGACCCAGGACCGGGCCTGCATCGTGCTGGGCCACCCGGACTGGCACCGGGGGGTGCTGGGCATCGTGGCCAGCCGCCTGCTGGAGGCCACCGGCCGGCCGGTGATGCTCTTTGCCCTGGAAAACGGCCACGCCGTGGGCAGCGGCCGCAGCTTGGCCGGCTTCCACTTGCAAAAGGCCCTGGGCGGGCTCCAGGACATCCTGGTCCACTACGGCGGCCACGCCATGGCCGCCGGGGCCACCCTGGCCAGCGACGATCTGCCCGCCCTGGCCCGGGGGCTTGACCAGGCGGCGACCCAGCGCCTGCAGGAGATCAAGGACCAGCGGGTGCTGGCCATCGAGGCCGCCGCCAGCCTGGCCCAACTGCAGCCTCCGCTGGTGGAGCCCCTGTCCCGTCTGGCCCCCTTTGGCCAGGGCAACCCCGAGCCGCTGGTCATGGTAAGCGGGGCCCGGGTGGCCTCGGCGGCCATGCTCAAGGGCCGCCATCTCAAGCTGCAACTGGCCCAAAACGGCCACCGCGCCGCGGCCATCGCCTTCAACTGGTCCCGGCCCCAGCCGCCGGTGGGCCAGGAGCTGGACCTGGCCCTGCAGCTAAAGCCCTCCACCTTCCGCCCCGGCACCCTGGACATGGTGATCAAGGACCTGCGCCCCGCCGGCGATGCCTGACTCCGCGAGGCGTCTCCCTGGACCGCCGCCCCGCCTTGGGGCAGCATCGGCCCATGTCGCTTGATGATCGTCTTACCCTGCGTTTCGGAGCTTCGCGCCTGGTTCTCACCCCCCTGGAGCCGGTGGCCTGGCAGCCCCTGGCCCGGGAGCACCCCGGTCCGGCCGGGCTGTGCCTGGCCCTGCTGGCCCGCGCCCACCCGGCCTGGCGCGGGGTCATAGGCGGCGGACGGCGGCGGCCCTCGCCGGCGCGGTTGGCCCGGCTGCCGGCCGGGGTACTGGAGGCGCTCCTGCCGGCCCTCTGCGCCCCTTGGCTCAGCCGGGCCGAGGCCGACGAGTTGGCCGAGCTGCAACGCTATGCCCGGGCCCGGGCCGACTTCCCCGGCCTGGACTGCGCCGAGTGCCGCCGCCAGGAGGTCCGGGGCGAGGGGTCGCCCGACTGCGGGACCTGTCCCCTGGGCCGGCCGCCGGCCTCGGCCGAGACGGCCCTGTTGCTCCATCCCTGGCTGGGCTCCGGCCCGGCCGGCCGCCTGCTGCTGGACTCGTTGCGGCGCACCCTGGGGCCGCGCCAGCAGCGGCTTTTGGCCATGCGCCTGAAGATACTGGAGGCCGCCCGGCGTTTGGCCCCACCGGCCCGGCCGTGATACAATGCCGCACCCCAAAGGGAGGTTTTCCATGATCGATAGCGCGCCGAACAACCCCGCCCCCGAGGTGCTAAAGGAAATACTGGCCTCTGATCCCACCATCGCCATGGTGGGGCTCTCGCCCAAGCCGGACCGTGATAGCCACCGGGTGGCCCAATACCTCTTGCAGCAGGGGTACCGGGTGATCCCGGTGCACCCCAAGGCCGAGGAAATCCTGGGGCAAAAGGCCTATCCCTCCCTGGCGGCCATCGGTCAAAAGATCGACCTGGTGGACGTGTTCCGTAAACCCGAGGCGGTGGCGCCCATCGCCCAGGCGGCGGTGGAGGTGGGGGCCAAGGTCCTTTGGCTGCAGTTGGGGGTGCGCAACGACGAGGCCGCCGCCATGGCCGCCGCGGCCGGGCTCACCGTGGTGCAGGACCTGTGCATCAAGATCGAACACCACCGCCTGCTGGGCACCCCGTGAGCCCCCCGCCCGACCTGCAGCGCATCGGCCGGGTCTTGCAGCGGGCGGCCGGCCGGCTGGGCGACCAGTACAAGGTCACCGGGGTGGGCATGTGGGCCGGGTCGGTGCTGGAGGAGGTATACGACCTTTTCGTCCAGATGGACCTGGCCGCCTACCGCCACCTGGCCGACCTGGGCTCGGGCGACGGACGGGTGGTGCTGGTGGGCTCGCTCTTCACCCGGGCCACCGGCATCGAGGCCGACGCCGAGCTGGTCCAGATCAGCCGCCGGGCCGCCGGGGAGCTGGGCCTGGAGCGGGCCGACTTCATCCAGGACGATTGCCGCCAGGCCGAGCTGGACTCCTACGACCTGCTTTTCATGTACCCCGACAAGCCCATGACCTGGCTGGAAGAGCGGCTGCCGGCTAACTGGCCGGGACACCTGGTGATCTACGGCCCCTATTTCAAGCCCGAGACCATGAGCTTCATCCGCTCCATCTACGCCGGCACCACCCACTGCACCCTGTGGTCGCGCTAAGGCCTCCGGCCGGGGCGCTTGCCAAATCCGCCGGCGCGAGCTAGGCTATTTACATGAGATCACGGGCTGCTTAAGTCCAGGCCAGGGAGGGCCGATATGATTAACATGGATGGTTGCAAATCAACTGGGGTGGTGCTCTTGCTTTTGGGGCTGGCCCTGGCGGCCGGCTGCGGACGCACCGGCACCGATCCCCTCACCACCGCCTATTTCGAGGAACGCTGGCTGGGCATGGGCCACGCCAACGAGACCTACCGCTACGCTGAATCGCTCTACCGCCAAGGGCGCTACCGCGAGGCCATGGCCGCCTACAACGCGGTGGAAAAGGCAGCCTACAGCCAAGAGCTGCGCCGGGCCGCCCGGCAACGGCGTTATTACCTGCAAGAGTACATCGCGGCCCAGGAAAAGGGGCGCACCCCGGCCCAACCGCCGTACTTCTCGGCCCCGGTCAAGGGCAAACCCAAGCCCCCCGCCGCGTCCCGGGCCAAGCCCGGCTCACCCTACGGCTCCGGCTCCCGGGCCGGCACCTTGCAGCCCCTGCCGCTGCCATCTTCGCCCTATGGCTCCGGCTCCCAAGCCGGGACCCTGCAGCCCCTACCGCCAGCCCCGGAGCCGGCCGGGCAGACCCGGCTGCTGCCGCCTTCGCCCCCCATCGTGGAGCAGCCGGCCCGCTGAAACGGCGGGCGGCCGCAGCCGCGCCGGGGTTAGCCGGCGGTGTCTGGGGTAAAGTGATTAGAAAGAGCGGGCGTCCGGGGCCGGCCCGGCAAGGCGGCCCCGGCGGCTGTCCCCAAGATCAGTCCTGGTCCCAGGCGGCGATCTGGTCCCTCAGCTTGGCCAGGTCGCCGGCGTAGTTTTCCCACAGGTCGTCAAAGAGCACCGGCACCCGCTGGTGCATTTCCTCCAGCAGGGGCAGGGTTATCTCGCGTATCTGGGGGTGGGCCGCCTTGGAGCAGCGCAGGGTGAAGACGTGGCGCCACTCGCGCAGGTTGGCGCTCATGACGATCTCGGTCTTGAGGCTGTTGGGCAGCACGCTGCGGGCCTGCTCCGGCCGGGCGCCGAGCTCCAGCAGCTCCAGGTAGGCCTTTTCGGCCGCGGCCATGGCCGCCAGCCAGGCCTGGTACTGCGGCGATGAGCGGGGCCAGAACAGCGGCCGGATAACGGTGATCTGCCTGCCGAAGCGCTCCTGGGAGTAGTTGGCGTAGCGGGTGGACTCCTGGCTGTAGGCGGCCAGGCGATGGCGCACCAACTCGTGGGTCACCCCGCGGTCGCAGATGAAGCGCACGCTGACGCCGGCGTGCTCGATGACGCTGTGGTGGCCCGAGGCCACGATGCGGCTGATGAACTTGGGCGCCGAGTCGTGGCTGACGAGGTGCTCGGACTTGTAGCAGGTGCGGCCAGCGGTCTCGATCAGGGCCAGGATATCCTCCGGCGCGGGCATCAGCAGTATCTCGTGGCTCGGCGCAATGACTTTCAAGACTCGGCTCCTGTGGCCGGTTGGCAAGCGGCGGGGTCTCCATCCCCGCCCCCCGCAGAATACCCCCCCGCCCACGGCCGCACTCCCCCCCGGCCGGCGACTAAACAGCCCCCTCGCCCCCCCTGGCCAGGCAGCCCCTAACGCCCCCTGGCGAACACGGACGCGCTCCGGCGGCTATCCCCGACGCCCCCCGGCGGCCGGGTTTAGGAGGTAAAGGGTGCGGCAAAGGCGGCGGTTTCTTCCAGCTCCTCCTCGATGCGCAGCAGGCGGTTGTACTTGCAGATGCGCTCGCTGCGGCACAGCGACCCGGTCTTGATCTGGCCGGTACTCATGGCCACGGCCAGGTCGGCGATAAAGGTGTCTTCGGTCTCACCGGAGCGGTGGCTCACCACCTGGGTATAGCCGTTGCGCTTGGCCAGGTCGATGCAAGCCAGGGTCTCGGTGACCGTGCCGATCTGGTTGAGCTTGATGAGGATGCTATTGGCGCAGCCCTGCTCGATGCCGGTGGCCAGGCGCTCGGGGTTGGTGACGAAGATGTCGTCACCCACGATCTGCACCTGCTGGCCGAGCTTGTCGTTCATCAGGGTCCAGCCCGCCCAATCGTCCTCGGCCAGGCCGTCCTCGATGGAGACCAGGGGATAGCGCTCCACCCAGTCGGCGTAGAGGTCCACCAACTCGGCGGCGCTCATCTCGCGGCCGTCGGACTTGTGGAAGATATACTTGCCGTCCTGGTAAAACTCGCTGGCCGCCGCGTCCAGGGCCAGGGCCACGTCTTCGCCCGGGCTGTAGCCAGCCGCCTCGATGGCCTCCAGGATCACCGCGATGGCCTCGTCGTTGTCCTTGAGGTTGGGGGCGAAGCCGCCCTCGTCGCCCACGCTGGTGACCAGGCCGCGGCCGGAGAGGACCTTCTTGAGGTGGTGGAAGACCTCCGAGCCCATGCGCAGGGCCTCGGCAAAGGTGTCGGCCCCCACCGGCACCACCATGAACTCCTGGATGTCGACGTTGTTGGGGGCGTGGGACCCGCCGTTTAGGATGTTCATCATGGGCATGGGCAGCAGGCGGGCGTAGGCGCCGCCGAGGTAGCGGTACAGGGGAACCAGCAGGGCCTGGGCCGCGGCCCGGGCGGTGGCCATGGAGACGCCGAGGATGGCGTTGGCTCCCAGGCGCGATTTGTTGGGGGTGCCGTCTAGCTCCAACATGGTCTGGTCGATGAGCACCTGGTCCAGGCCGTCCATGCCGGCCAGCTCGGGCGCGATGGTCTCCTCGATGTTGATCACCGCCTTGCGTACGCCCTTGCCCAGGTAGCGGCTCTTATCGCCGTCGCGCATCTCCAGGGCCTCGTGTTCCCCGGTGGAGGCGCCCGAGGGCACCGCGGCGGTGCCCAGTGAACCGTCTTCGAGTAAAACGTCGCATTCCACGGTGGGATTACCCCTGGAGTCCAAAATCTCCCTGGCAACAATCTTGTCAATGGCCAACATGGCTACCCCCTCCGATATGGCTGAGTACCTGTGAAGTCAAAACTAGAATAACCGTAGCACTTGGGTGTTGGACTGTAAAGCGTGGGGCGGCGGGGCGGCGGCTCAGTCGCCGGCCAGGCGCTTTAGGTTGTCGCGGGCGAACTCGATGGTGGGATCGAGTTCCAGGGCCGAGCGGTACATGCGGCAAGCCTGGTCCACCTGGCCCAGCTCGCGCAGGCAACTGCCGATGTTGGCGTAGTTGATGGCCTGGGCGGGATCGATCTCTATGGCCCGGCTGAAGGCCTCGATGGCCTCGGAATACTCCTGCAGCATGAAGTGGCAAAAGCCCAGCAGGTTGAAGACCTCGCAGTGGGGGTCGGGGAAACCGGCCGCCCGGCGCAGGGCCTCCTTGGCCTGCTCGTAGCACTCCAGGTCCTTGAGGGCCGCGCCGCGCTGGGTGTGGATGGAGGCCTCGTCCTCGGGCGGAGGGTCGAGGGACAGGGCCAGGTCCAGCTCGGCCAGGGCGTCGCCGGGGCGCTGTTGCTCCAGCAGGGCCAGGGCCCGGAAGAAGGGCAGGTAGTAGCTCACCGGCCCGTCGCCGGCCGCCTCGCTCATGGCGGCCAGCACGTCCAGGGCCAGGCGGGAGTCGTCGAGCTGGCTGGCCAGCTTGCTGGCGTGGAAGATGACGTCGGTGCCGGTGGTGCGCTTGGCAAAGTGGCAGCCGGGGATGATGCCGTAGACCGCCGGCACGCCGAGGGACGGGTGGGTCACGTCCAGGTGGTAGACGCTGAGCCCGCGCTGGTCCAGGGCGGCCACGCAGGCCTGGACCTCGACCAGCAGGTCGTCGGAGCCCAGGTCGGGTAACTGGTCCAGGGCCACCACCCCGGCGGCCTCGGTCACGTAGGCGGCCTGGTCCATATCTGTGAACTTGGGCAGAGCGCTCACCTGGTAGTTGCTGCCGGTCTCGAAATCGCCGGCCAGTTGGGCCACCTCGGTGAGGGCGCGGATAAGGGCCTTAGCCGGGCTGGTGGCGGTGCCGGCGGTGTAGACGATCTCGCTTTTTTGGGGGAAGGTGGCCGGGTCCCAGCACAGGGCCCCCACGCTGGGGATGCCCATGTCGCAGGTGAAGTCCTTGAGGTAAACCTCGATGCCGGCGGCGCTGAACTTGTCGAGCAGCTCGCGGGCCACCGGGTCGTCCACGCTGTCCGGGTCGATGGCCGGGGTGCGGCGGCGCTCCAGCCACACCAGGGCCGAGACGTGGCGCTCCACCACCTCGCAGAGACTCTGCAACACCGCCTCCTCCTGGCAGTTGCCAGCCGCCGGACCGTTGTACTCGTTGATGGCGTAAAACCAGTCCAGGGGGATGAACTCCTCGCGGTCCCGGGTGAGGTTGCGGGCCCAGGTCCACCGCTGGGGCAGCAGTTCAAAGACCGCCCGGGCCCGCCGCAGGTCATCGGACGGGTGGTGCAGCGAAAGGGCCACCTGCTCGAAATCCATCACCCGGCCGCCGCAGGCCTCGGTCGCCTGGCCGTAGGTGAGCAGGGGCAAGTCGGCGCCCTTGATGAAGTCAAAGAAGCTCACCCGCTCGGCCAGCTCCATCAGGGCGCTGGCCTCGGCCTGCACCGGGCCGGCCCCCTTGCCCATCTGCTTGGCCGTGCCGGTGAGCTCGGTGGCCGCCGCCCCGCACATGCTCAGAAACACGGGGATATCCAGACGGCCGGTGTCGATGCGCCGGGTCTGGCGCAGCAGCTCGGCGCCCATCTGGGCAAAGCGCTCGCGCACCCAGGCCACCGTCTCGGCCGGGGGGCGCGACTTGTCTTGCTCGCGGGCGTAGAGCTTGGGGGTGGGGTGCAGATCAATGCCCGATGATGAGGGTGCCGGATACACGTTGGGTCCCTGCTCGGCTAGGGGGTATGCACAAAATTTTTTCCAGGTGCCTGAAAAAAAACGACGGCGCCCGGTTATCCCGAGGCGCCGTCGGATAGCAAAGCCGTATTAGTTGGGCTTGTTTAGACGCAGCCGGTGGGCTTGGCCAGGCCAGCCATCTTGCAGGCGCCCTTGCCCGGTCCGCTGGGGAACAGCTCGTAGATTTGCTTCAGTTTAAAGCCGGTCACCTTGGTCATGATGCGGACCATGGGAGCGATACCGTTTTTCTTGTAGTAGTCCTGGAGGTAGTGGATGACCTTCCAATGGTCCTCGGTCAACTCGCTGATGCCCTCCTCTTCCTTCACATAGTAGGCAAAGTCAGGGTCCCATTTCTCAGGGTCCTGGATGAAGCCGTCCTCGTCTACTTCGTAGGTTTTGCCCTTATACTCGACGGTAGGCATGTGGGTCTTCCTCCTTAGGGGTTGGTAAGCTACATATTATTGGTTTGGCTGCTATAACGATTGTGTAAAAAAACACACGCTACTGTGTATCAACTCACCCCCAAACTGTCAAGGCAAAATTGCCGGAGTATCCGGGAGTTTTTCAACCGTTATAGAAAGCTTTGGATCCTCTGCAGGTTTTGGTTCAGGCGCTTTAGCTTGCTCTCGCCCTCGGCCAATTTTTCCTTTTGTTTTTGCACCACCGCTTCCGGGGCCTTGGCCAAAAAGCCCTGGTTGGCCAACTTGCGGCGGGTTGCCTCCAAGTCCTTGTCAATCTTGGCGATTTGCTTGGTCAGGCGCTGCTGCTCCGCCCGGAAATCCACCAGCCCCTCCAGGGGCACGTACACGGTCACCCGGCCCAGGGCCTGGCCGGCGGCCTTGTCCGGGGCCTGGCCCTCGGCGGCCCAGGAGACCTCGGTGGCCTTGGCCAGGTTGCCCAGTTGGCCGGCCTCGGCCCGCAGCAGCTCTGCGGCCTGCTCGTCGTGGGGGCACAGGATCACCGGCACCCCCTGGCCGGGGCTGATGCCCATCTCGCCGCGGATGTTGCGCACCGCGCCGATCACCTCCATGAGCAGGCCCATTTTTTCCTCGGCCGCCGGATCGATATCGCCGGGGTCGCCCTCGGGCCAAGCGGCCTGCATCACCGATCCCTCGGTGCCGGGCAGGCGCTGCCACAGTTCCTCGCTCACAAATGGCATCAAGGGATGCATGATGCGCAGCAGGCGGCTGAAAACCTCGGCCAGCACCCGCCGGCTGGCCGCCTGGCGGGCCGGATCGTCGTGGTTGTAGAGGTAGGGCTTGGCCAGCTCCAGGTACCAGTCGCAGAACTCGTGCCAGGTGAACTGGTAGATATGGCTGGCCGCGTCGTTGAAGCGGTAGTCCTCGATGGCCTCGGCCACCGCGGCCGCGGTGCGGGTGACCCGGCTGATAATCCAGCGGTCCTGGTCCAGGGGCTCCAGCTCGGCCCCGGATTCCATGTCGCCGTCTAGGTTCATCAGGGCGAAGCGGGCGGCGTTCCATATCTTATTGACAAAGTTGCGGTAACCGCCGATGCGCTCTTCCGATAGCTTGATGTCGCGTCCCTGGGCGGCAAAGGCGGCCAGGGTGAAGCGCACCGCGTCGGTGCCGTACTTGTCCATCACCACCAGGGGATCGATGACGTTGCCGTAGGACTTGGACATCTTGCGCCCGTCCTCGGCCCGGATCAGGGCGTGGATGCACACGTCGTAAAAGGGCACCCGGCCCATGAACTTCAGGCCCATCATCATCATGCGGGCCACCCAGAAGAACAGGATGTCAAACCCGGTGACTAGGCAACTGGTGGGGTAGAACTTGGCCAGCTCGGGGGTGGACTCGGGCCAGCCCATGGTGGAGAAGGGCCACAGGGCGCTGGAGAACCAGGTGTCGAGCACGTCGGTTTCTTGGGTCAGCTCGGTGGAGCCGCAGGCGCTGCACTCGGTGGGGGTCTCGCGGGCCACCATCACCTGGCCGCAGGCGCAGTACCAGGCCGGGACGCGGTGTCCCCACCAGATCTGGCGGCTGATGCACCAGTCGCGGATGTTGGTCATCCACTCGTAATAGGTCTTGGTCCAGACCTCGGGCACGATCTTGGTGTCGCCGTTTTGCACCGCGGCCAGGGCCTCCCGGGCCAGGGGGGCCACCTTGACGAACCACTGCTTGGAGAGTATCGGCTCCACCATGGTCTTGCAGCGGTAGCAGTGGCCCACGTTGTGGTCGTAGTCCTCCTGGCCCTCCAGCAGGCCCTGCTCCTGGAGGTCGGCCAGCATCTTTTCGCGGGCCTCGAAGCGGTCCAGGCCGGCGTAGGGGCCGCCCTCCTGGTTGATGCGGCCGTCGTCGTCCATCACCCGGATGGCGGGCAGGCCGTGCTTCTGGCCGATGAGGAAGTCGTTGGGGTCGTGGGCCGGGGTGATCTTGAGCGCGCCGGTGCCGAACTCGGTGTCCACGTAGGGGTCCTTGATCACCGGTATCTCGCGTCCCAGCAGGGGCAGGAGCACGGTGTCGTCGGCCAGCTCGGCGTAGCGGGGGTCCTTGGGGTTGACCGCCACCGCGGTGTCGCCCAGCAGGGTCTCGGGCCGAGTGGTGGCCACCACCAGGTAGCCCTGGCCGTTCTTAAAGGGGTAGCGGATGTGATAGAGTCCGCCGGCCACCTCCTGGTGCTCGCTCTCCAGGTCGCTCAGGGCGGTGTGGCAGCGGGGGCACCAGTTGATGATGTAGTCGCCCCGGTAGATGAGGCCTTCCTCGTAGAGCCGCACGAAGACCTCGCGTACCGCCCGACTGAGCCCCTGGTCCATGGTGAAGCGTTCGCGGCTCCAGTCGCAGGAGGCCCCCAGGCGCTTGAGCTGGTTGATGATGCGGCCGCCGTATTCCTCGCGCCACTGCCAGACCCGCTCGATGAACTTCTCGCGGCCCAGGTCGTGGCGGGTCAGCCCCTCGGCGGCCAGGGACCGCTCCACCACGTTTTGGGTGGCGATGCCGGCGTGGTCGGTACCCGGCATCCACAGCACCTCGTAACCGCGCAGCCGCTTGAAGCGGCACAGGATGTCTTGCAGGGTGTTGTCCAAGGCGTGACCGATGTGCAACTGGCCGGTTACATTGGGCGGCGGAATCACGATGGAGTAGGCCGGTTTGTCGCTTTGGGGGTCGGCCGTAAAAAGCCCGTTGTCTTCCCAATAGCTGTACCAGCGGGCTTCCACCAGCTCGGGCTGATAGGATTTGTCCAGGCTGCCTGGGGGGGCGCTGTCCCGGGTTTGGGGTTTATCGGAGTTGCTCATCGGTCCGCTCTTTCCAGGGGGGCCGCCGGGGCCCCGGGTTGGGGTTTACACTAACGCAAATAATAAGGTGGGGAGCGTTTACTCCCCACCTCGCACCGGCCCGCCGGGCCGGTCTTCTAATCTACTACCGGTTCGTCTTCGCCGGTGATCTCCTGCTTAATGGCCTCGATCTCCTGGTCTACCTTTTGGGCCACCAAATCGGGCACCAGGCGCTCGGCCACCTCTTGCAGCACCTCGCGGGCCACCCGCTCGAAGATGGCCTTGGCCTCCTCCGGGTCCAGGCCCACCATGGCCGCGGTGGCCGCGGTGGCCGCCGGCTGGTCCTGGCCGCCGGTGGCCGTGGCCACACCCAGGGCGGCCGCGCCGGCGGCGGCAGCGGCAGCGGCGGCAGCGGCCACTTCGGACACCTCTTCCACCACCGGCTCGTCTCCGTCCATCTCGGCTAACATGGCGTCCAAGTCGTCCTGGGCCATCTCCTCGCCAGCCTCCTCGGCCGCCGGGGCCTCCTCCTCCAGTAACGCCCCCGTCTCGTCGGTCGGGGTCTCGGCCTCCAGCTCGGCCAGCATGGCGTCCAGATCGTCGCCAGCCTCCTCGGCGGGGGTCGCTTCGGCCGCCGGCTCTTCGGCCGGGGTCGCTTTGGCCTCCGGTTCCTCGACCGCCGGTTCTTCGGCCGGGGGCTCTTCGACCGCGGCTTCCTCGGCCGGGGCCTCGGCCTCCAGCTCGGCCAGCATGGCGTCCAGGTCGTCGCCGGCTTCCTCGGCGGGGGCTTCCTCGGCCGCCGGTTCGTCGGCCGCAGGCTCTTCAGCCGGGGTCTCGGCCTCCAGCTCGGCCAGCATGGCGTCCAGGTCGTCGCCGGCTTCCTCGGCGGGGGCTTCCTCGGCCGCCGGTTCGTCGGCCGCTGTCTCTTCGGCTGCGGCTTCGTCATCCATATCGGCCAGCATGGCGTCCAGGTCGTCGCCGGCCTCTGCGGCCGGGGCTTCCTCGGCCGCCGGTTCGTCGGCCGCGGCTACACCGTCGCCGCTCTCCAGCTCGGCCAGCAGGGCGTCCAACTCGTCCTGGTCCGGCTCATCATCGTCGGCCTCGTCGTCGGCGTCCAGGTCGCCGGGGGCCTCACCGCTCAACTCGGCCAAAAGGGCGTCGATCTCAGCCCCCACACCGTCATCTTCCGGGGCGGACGCCTCAGGGTCTTCCACCACCTCCACCAGATCGATAATCTCCACGTCCGGGGGGGGTACATCTTTACCGGCCAAGTTAACCTCCAGGCAAGTTAAAAGGCATGGGACGCATGTAGAGCTCGGCTAAAAAAGGCTATCATACGCGACAGTTAGTGTCAACCGACCGCCGTGGGGCCAAGCCGGTCATAATCCGGCGTAAATAGGCCAAGTTACGCCGGTCGGCCCAGGCCGAATCCTTGGGCGTCTCCATGATCACCGCGGCCGAAGCCAGCCTGGGCTCACCCACCAGGGCTTTAAAGCCCGCCTCCCCGATGTATCCCTGGCCCAGGTGGGTGTGCCGGTCGCGCCGCCGGCCGCGTGGGTGGTCTATGTCATTGAAATGCCACAGCTTAACCGCATCCACCCCCAACAGGCGCTCCACCCGGTCCACAAACCGGCCCACCGGGGCCGCCGCGTCGATGCGATATCCCGCGGCCCAGGCGTGGGCCGTGTCCAAACATACCCCCACCGGCCAGCCGTCCAGGCGCTCCAGGAGCCGGGCCAATTGCACCAGGGTGCCGCCGAGCTGTCCCCCGCCGCCCGGGGTGTTCTCCAGCCACAGGGCCACCGCCCCGCCGGTGCGCTCCAGGGCCCGGCGCGCCGCCGCGGCCACCCGCTCCAGGCCCCAGTCCAGGCCCCGGCCCATCCGGCTGCCCGGGTGCACCACCACCGCGGCGCAGCCCAGGGCCGCCGCCCGCTCTAGCTCGTCGACCAGCAGGTCCAGCGACTTCTCCCACAGCTCGTCCTTGGGGCTGGCCAGGTTCACCAGGTAGGAGGCGTGCACCACCACCGGGTGCAGCCCGGCCGCGGCCGCCGCCGCCCGGAAACGCTCGGCCGCCGCCGGCCGCAGCTCCGGCCGCCGCCAGCCCCGCGGGTTGGACGAAAACACCTGCAAACACTCGGTGCCCATCCTGGCCGCCGCCTCGGCCGCCTTGTGGTGCCCGCCGGCTATGGACAGGTGAAACCCCAGGCGCACCGCTTCAGCCCACCCCCCGCCAAGGCCGCGGCAAGAAGACGTCTTCGTACAGGGTAAGGGCGAAGCGGTCGGTCATGCCGGCGACGTAGTCGGCCACGGCGCGCTGCTGGGCCGCCTGATCGGCCGGCGGCGGCGAGCCCAACAGGCGCTGGTAGAGCTGGCGGTCGTCCATCAGGCGCTCAAAAATCTCTCTGATCAGCTTGGAGGCCTTGATGAAGTCGGCGTGCACCTCCATGTTTTCGTAGACGTGTTCGTACAAGAAATCGCGCAGCCCGGCCATGGCCTCCTCCACCGCCGGGCTCATGCACAGCTCGCCCCCGCCGGCTTCGGTGGTGCAGGCGATGAGGTCGCGCACCATGGTGTCGATGCGCCGGCTGAGCCGGTCGCCCAAAACCGCCTTCACCTCCCCCGGCAGATCGTCTTCGCTGATCACCCCGCCGCGCACCGCGTCGTCCACGTCGTGGGCGATGTAGGCCATCACGTCGGCGGCGCGCACCAGCCGCCCCTCCAGGGTCTGGTCCGGCCCCGGCGGTCCCTTGCTGAGAAACCGCCCCCGCCCCTTGGAGTGCCGCAGGATGCCCATGCGCACCTCGAAGGTGAGGTTGAGCCCCTGGCCGCCCTTTTCCAGCTTGTCCACCACCCTAAGCGACTGCTGGTGGTGGTAAAAACCGTCGGGCAAAATCTCCTTGAGCACCGCCTCGCCGGCATGGCCAAAGGGGGTGTGCCCCAGGTCGTGGCCCAGGGCGATGGCCTCGGTGAGGTCCTCGTTGAGTGACAGGGCCCGGGCCATGGTGCGGGCGATCTGGGCCACCTCCAGGGTGTGGGTAAGCCGGGTGCGGTAATGATCCCCGGTGGGCGAAAGGAAAACCTGGGTCTTGTGCTTGAGCCGCCGAAAGGATTTGCAGTACAAAATACGGTCGCGGTCGTGGGCAAAGGCCGGGCGCAGGCTGCACTCCGGCTCCGGCCGCAGCCGGCCCCGGCTGGCCGCCGAGCGGGCGGCATGGGGTGAAAGCATGCGTTCTTCACGCTGCTCCAACTGCTTACGAACAGACATTATAACCGGCTCCCATCTTTACAAAACCTCCCCGGCCCTTTAAACTCCAGCCCATGCGTCCCACGGGAATAATATACCGTTATCTCTTTAAAGAGATGGTAATTCCTTTTATGGTGAGCTTGGGGGTCTTCACCTTCCTGCTGCTGATCGCCAAGGTCATGGAACTCACCGAGCTGGTGGTGAGCCGCGGGGTGGAGCTGGGCACCGTGCTGATGCTCTTGGTCTACACCCTACCCTACTTCCTGGTCTTCACCATACCCATGGCCACCCTCTTGGGGGTGCTGCTGGCCTTCCTGCGCCTGTCGGCCGACAACGAGATAACCGCCCTCAAGGCCTCCGGCGTGGGGCTCACCCAACTGCTGCCGCCGGTGATCGCCCTGGCCCTGCTGGCCTGGGCCGCCTCCAGCGCCCTGGCCATCTGGGCCATGCCCTGGGGCAACCGCAGCTTCGAGGACAAGCTCTACCAGGTGGCCCGCTCCAAGGCCGACCTGGCCCTCAAGGAACGCGTCTTCCTCGACACTTTCCCCGGCCTGGTGCTCTACATCAACCGCCTGCCCGGCCACGGCATGCTCGAAGACGTCTTCGTGGTCGACGAGCGCGAGGAGGGACGCGCCCACACCATCGTGGCCAAGCGGGGACGCATCTTCCCGGCCCACCAGGGACAGGTGGTGCTGCGTCTCTACGAAGGCAGCCTGCACTCGGTGGACAGCGAACTCACCACCGCCCAAACCGCCAACTTCGCCACCTACGACGTGGCCATCAAGGCCGCCGGACCGCCGCCGGGACAGCGCAAGATCAGCCACGAGCGCGAGATGTACCTGGGCGAGCTCCTGGCCCAGCTCAAGACCCTGCCGCCGGACAGCACCCGCTACTACCTGGTGGACATGGAACTGCAAAAGAAATTCTCCCTGCCGGTGGCCTGCCTGGTGATGGCCCTGGTGGGGCTGCCCCTGGGGGCCCGCGCCCGGCGGGGACGCTCCTGGGGTATCTTCATCGCCCTGCTGTTTTTCTTCGCCTACTACCTGATGCTCTCCACCGCCTGGTCCCTGGGCGAAACCGGCATCTACCCCGTGGTGGTGGGCATGTGGATGCCCAACCTCATCTTCGGCCTCCTGGGGCTGATCATGTTCCGCCAGGAGCTCAAGGAAGCACCCAACCCCCTAATCGACGCGGCCAACGCGGTGCCGGTGCTGGTGGGCCGGCTGGCCCGCCGCTGGGGCCGCCAGCGGACCGGGGTCTAAACCATGCGTATCCTATCCCTATACCTGGCCCGCGAATACATCAAGACCGTGGGCGCCCTGGCGGTGCTCTTCGTGGGCATCTTCACCCTCTTCGACTTCATCGAAAAGATCGACAACTTCCACGAGGCCGGCGTGCCCACCGCCACCGTGGCCGCCTTCTTCCTGCTGCAACTGCCCGAGCTGCTCACCCTCATGCTGCCCATGGCCGTGCTCCTGGGAACCGTCATCACCCTGGGGCTCATGGTCAAACGCAACGAAATCGTGGCCATCAAGGCCAGCGGCATCAGCCTGCTGCGCTTCACCCTGCCCATCATACTGGTGGGCACCGCCTGCGCCCTCATCGTGGCCGGCCTCAACGAAACCGTGCTGCCCCGCACCAAGGCCAAGACCAACTTCATCTGGGACGTCATGGTGGAAAAACGCCCCGGACGCCTCTTTCACAACCAAAAGTTCTGGTACAAGGGCCACAGCTCCATCTACCACGTGGGCTACTACGACGACACCACCCACACCCTCACCAACGTGGTCTATTACCGCTTCGACCGCGACTTCAACCTGATAATGCGCATCGACGCCCGACGCGCCCGCTTCCTGGCCGGCAAATGGCACTTCTTCTCCGGGCTCATGCAAAAACGACGCCCCGACGGCACCTACAGCGCCCAGCGATTCGAAGAACAAACCATCGACCTGCCCGAACGGCCCGGCGACTTCACCCGCCTGGTCAAACCCAGCGACGAAATGAACTTCGCCGAGCTAAATAAATACATCACCAAGATCGAAGAAGAAGGCTACGACTCGCGCCGCTACCGGGTAGACCTGCACGGCAAGATCAGCTTCCCCTTCGTCTGCCTCATCATGGCCCTCATCGGGATTCCCCTGGCCCTGATAAAACAAAAGGGCGACTCCATGGCCCTCAGCGTCATCCTGGGAGTCGCCGGGGCCCTGCTCTACTGGGTGAGCTTCAGCTATGTGCGCTCTATCTTCGGATACAGCGGCGTGCTGCCACCGGTCATCGCCGCCTGGATGATCAACGCCGTCTTCGCCCTGGCCGCCCTCTGGCTCATCTCCACCATCCGCCAATAGGCCGCAGGCTGCGGCACCCGTATTTACCAAACGTCGTTCTAAAAAGTGTTCCCTTATCATTCAGGTTAGGAGGGCTCGTTTGGGAGCAACCGGACGGGGTAATGGGAAAACCGCAGGCTGCAGCACCCGTATGTACCAAACGCTATCCTAAAGACTGTTTCCCTTATCATTCAGGTTAGGAGGGCTCGTTTGGGAGCAACCGGACGAGGTAATGGGAAAACCGCAGGCCGCGGCACCCGTATGTACCAAACGCTATCCTAAAGACTGCCCCCTCGTCATTCAGGTTAGGAGGGCTCGTTTGGGAGCAACCGGACAGGTAAAAAGTCTTGGGGCCAACGCCTGCCTGGAAGGCGACGGAGCCTCGCCCCAACAAAAAACGCCACCCGTGGGGGGTGGCGCTTGGACTATCGGTTGCAATCGCGCGGCTACTGGGGCATGGCGGTCTCCAGGGCCATCTTGATCTTGTTCTTCAGCTCGGTGAGATCAAAGGACTTGATGACGTAGAAGTCGGCCGCAATGGATTTCATGTCTTCCTTGAAGGTATCGTAGGCCGTACAGAGGATCACCGGCAGGTCGTAATGTTTGTTGCGGATGTCTTGCAGCAGGTCCAGGCCGTTGTAGTCGACCATCTTGATGTCCAGCACCACCAGGTCCGGTTTCTCGGCCTCAATCATCTCCAGGAGCTGGTCACCACTGTCGTGGGTCACCACCTCGTAGCCTTCGTCGGCCAATTCCTCGGCGTAGAGAAAGCGAATATGTTCTTCGTCGTCGACGATAAGTAGCTTGGGCATGGCTCCTCTCCCGGCTAGGCGCTCCAGCGCTCCAGTAGATAAGGCTTGGTCTCCTCGAAAACCACGCACTCGTTGTCAATAAACTCCTCGGCCTGTTGCACGCTCATGGACGCGGTCTTGCGCACGTAGGAAAGTGTCTTGCCGAAGTACAGGGGGATCAAGGACGCCAGCAACTCGTCGGCCTCCACCACCTGGGTCTTGTAGGCACAGGCATAGTCGTAGAGCACCTTGGCCCAGAGCTGGGTGGGAAAATCGAAATGCTCCATGGGCATCTCGCTGATCTCCCGCAGCTTGATCAGCAAGGGCTCGCTCACCGCCAAGGGGTAGACCTCCTGGTACTGCTTGAGACCGTCGTGGAACTTGGCCACCAGGGCGTCTTCGGTGACCTTCACCGGCGGCGGCATCTCCACCTCGCCCAGGCCGAAGCCGTATATGGCCGTGGGCTTGGACCACTTGACCCGCATCCAGTAGCCGGTGGAATGGACCATGAGATCAAAGATGGTGCCCACCACCTGGCTGAACATGGGCCCTAAGTCGCTGCCCGGGTCCTTGGGCTTGTGGATTTTGGGACGCCCCATGTAAGCCTGGCAAATGGGGATGTTGTTGTTCATGGCCAGGGTGGTCATCCAGATGTCGATACCGAACTGGCTCACCGCCTCGGTCCAACTAGTGGCCGCCAGGTAGATGCGGGCCAGCTCGCCGGAAAACCCGAAGTCGCCGCCGATGGGCTGGCGCACCCGGCGGCCATACAGGGCCCGGGTGAGGGGATAGGCGATGGAGTTGGTGATGGTGCCGTCGTACTTGTGGCGCACGTACAGGGGAGCCACGTAGCCGAAGTCGTTGAACAGCGGCTCGCCCAGGTGCTTGATCCAGCGCGGGGTGATGGACTTGAGGTCCGCGTCCACCACCACCACCGCCCGGGCGCCCAGCTCCACCACCTTGCGAAACAGGTTGCGGAAGTTGTTACCCTTGCCACGCACCCCCGGCGGGGTGGAGATATAAATTTGGGGCACATCCCCGGTGTCGGCGGCGAAAAAGGCCTCTTTGGTGCCGTCGTCGGAGTCGTTGTCGCAGTTGATGAGCACGTACTTCTTGTCGCCGAAGTACTGCTTGAGCCCCAAGGCGGCCTGGCTGGCGGGGTACCCGATTAGCTCGGCCTCACGGTAGGAAGGGATGGCCACCACCATCTCGGCTTCGCTGATGTTCAGGGGATTTTCCTCGTAGTGGTCGTCTGGCATTAACTGTCCTCGCGGCAACGGAATCGCTCTACACGGCCTTAGAATATCGGTTTAGCCAGGGCGCGTCAAACCGATATGCCAGTTTGACACATCCCGCCGGGCAATAGCATACTTAATTGCCCCTGCAGGAGGAAACCGTGTCTACTAAGCCATTTTTCGACCCCACCGGCTCACCGACCGCAGTGCCCGGGTTCACCGTGGGCCACGCCCACCATCCGGAGATGCCCACCGGCTTGAGCGTGGTGCTCTGCCCCGAGGACACCGTGGGCGGCCTGGACGTCGGCGGCTCGGCCGCCGGCACCCGCCAGACCAACGGCCTGGACCCCGACCACCTGGTGGACCGAGTCAACGCGGTGCTGTTCACCGGCGGTTCGGCCTTTGGCCTCGATGCCGCCGGCGGCGTGGTGGCCTACCTGGAGCAGCGCGGCCGGGGCGCGCCGGTGGGACCCACCGTGGTGCCCATCGTGCCCACCGCGGTCATCTTCGACCTGCCCCTCACCGGCGGCAAGGGCCGCCCCGACGCGGCCATGGCCGCCACCGCCTGCGCCGCGGCGGGCGACGGCCCCATGGCGCGCGGCTGCGTGGGCGCCGGCCGCGGGGCTACGGTGGGCAAACTCTTTGGCGTGCCCCAGGCCACCAAGGGCGGGCTGGGTGGCGCTTCCTGCCGGGTGGGCGACCTGCGCCTGGGGGCCATGGTGGTGGTCAACGCCTTCGGCGATATCATCGACGAAGACGATCGCATCATCGCCGGGGCCCGCACCTCCCCCGAGGCCCACGAGCTGGTCAACACCGAGCAGTGGTTCACCACGGGGCAAAAACGGCCGGAGATAAAGCAGGTGACCAACACCACCCTGGCGGTGGTCACCACCAACGCCAAGCTTAATAAATCCCAGGCCCACAAGGTCGCCGCCCTGGCCGGGCACGGCATGGTGCGAACCATCAACCCGGTCAACACCACCTACGACGGGGACATGGTCTTCGTCTTGTCATGCGGAGACATCGACGCCGACATCAACGGTCTGGGGGTAATCGCCGCCCGCCTGGTCCGCATGGCCATACTCGACGCCGTGCGCTCAGCCGGTCCCCTGGGCGGCCTGCCGGCCGCGTCCGGCCTGCAACCCAAACCACGGGGGGAATGAACACATGCGACTGCGCACCATCGCCGCCGGGCTCCTGGCCCTGCTACTCACCTGGCCGGCCTCCGCGGCCCTGGCCGGCGGCATCAAACCAAGCCAGTGGGGAATCAGCGGCTATTACCAGGCCGGGGCCACTCTGGCTCCCAAGAACATCAAGGGCGCCGGCGTGATGGTGCACGCCGCCTGGTCCCTGCGGCAACGGCCCAAGATGGAGCTGCGGCTGCGCCTGGAGGCCTCGGCCGGGACCTTCTGGGACTACGAGACCGCCAGCGAGGTCGCCCTGGTCCCGGCCCTGCGCGTCCTGGTGAACCTGGGCGCCTGGCAGCCCTATGTCGAAGGCGGCGTGGGCGGCAGCTACTCCAACTTCCAACGGCGCGACCTGGGCTCTGACCTCAACTTCCTGCTTTTTGTCGGGGTGGGGGTGCGCTGGCGGATCAGCCCATCGCTGGCCCTGGAGGCCGGCTATCGCTACCGCCACCTGTCCAACGCCAACCTGGGTACCAGCAACCCGGGGCTCAACACCCACCAGTTCCTGGTGGGGCTGGTGTTACCGTTTTAGGCCCGCTCCCGGCGCCGGCGGCAGGGACTAAACCGCGGCCGAGGGAGCCGGCGTCATGAGCTTCCGGCCCCGGCGAATGCGCCCGGTCTTCTTGACCCTGCTGGCGGCGGCCCTGCTCCTGGCCGCGCCACCGGCGGCCCGGGCCTTCTCCCTGGATCAGTGGGGCCTGGCGCTCACCAGCGGCCAGGACATGGACGTGGCCCCCGGTCGGCTGTCGCGGGTCGGGGTGATCGGTCACGCGGCCGGCCCCCTGTGGCAGGGCCGCCACGCCCGCCTGGAGCTGCGCCTGGAGCTGCACGCCGGTTGGTTC
>Ga0256835_1000150_pt1 | contig 56615 bp, 47 predicted proteins | sample PIR30metaG_FD_185972 | JGI IMG/M metagenome (GOLD analysis project Ga0256835, IMG submission 185972) | Hydrothermal vent microbial communities from East Pacific Rise, Pacific Ocean - PIR-30 | ecosystem: Environmental > Aquatic > Marine > Hydrothermal vents | place: Pacific Ocean: East Pacific...
CGCCTGCAGTGCCTTTTTATGAATATAAACATTGCGGGCCGCCAAACCAACAGTTTTCTTTCCCGTGCATTACGGCTGTGGACAACCGACGCGTGATTCCGGTTGGCAAGGCGCTGAAGTCATCAATCGTTTGCCATCGGTCTTTGACTGCTGTAAGATTCTGCCCGGGCCATGGAAGTGTTTCCCGGTCCTGGAGCCGGGTATTGTTTGCCAAACCATCAGGTCTGACAGGTGCCAGCATGCCGGCTTTCAAATCCATTGTCGTTGTTCAGCCCCCGCCCCATCATCCGGCGGCCGGTCTTCATTTTCTGCGTAAGGTTCTGACTGTCCTGGAAAAGCTTGGTATCGACCGGCAGTACTATCCGGCCGGAACAGCCTTTTACCGGCAGTACCTTGCAGATCCGGATCTGATGGAAGAAGCCGCGGCATGGCGCGGGGGCAAAGCGGCATTCGATTCAGGTTTCTGGGCGCAAGGCCCCCGTCTGGTCTCCCGTCTGGAAAGCGACGGGTTTTTCAGTCCCCCTGCCCTGATAGAGAGTCTGGACTGGATCGATAATGCTCTTGACGGTCTGGTTGCCGGAACTTTCTCTCGGCTTGGCCGCAGAGAGTTTGAGGCTTCCGGGATAAACAATGCCGGTGATCTTTTGCATTTTTCCCGCGATTCGGCCGGCAACCCGTTTTATGCCTTCGGTCGTTTGTGCGCCCGGCCGGCATTGCCCGAAGGCGAAGGGATCATATTCACGGCCGAAACAGCGGGCCAGGCGGTTGCGGCCGCCAGTCTTGCCCTGGAGTGGCAAAAGAGGCGGCCCTCTGTCCCCATGGGGATTGTGGGTCGCCGCCGCAACAATGCTGTCGGCGCGGCTGCCGAACTGGTCCATGATGTCTGCGGAACCGGATATGCCGGCCCATGGTTACGCCTGTTGAATCAAATAGAATCAAGGATCGATTCGGCCGTGCCGGCGGAGCTTGAAGGTTCAGCCCTGGCACCGCCGTATCCGGCGGGGAATAACCCCCTGGTTGTGGAACAGGATCCTGACAACCAAAACACCGAACCGGACGGCACCGGCTCCGGCTGTCGTCTCCTGGTGTGGAAGGGTGCCGGCCGTGATCCTGCCGGACTTGGTGCCCGGCTGCACCGCAGTGCACGCCGGGGGCTGTGGAACCATCTGGAGATAGACAGCAGGAGGAAAGAGGCCGCCGGCCTGAGGGAGTTTGCCTCTCTCAACCCCAACCTGGCCCATTCATGGTGCATGATCAAGCCGCCGGTTTCGGCTTTCAGTGACCCCTGGCCGGAATATCCATGGGGCCGGACGCGGTATGGCGAAACCCTTCATAGAGGGGGCCCCCTGTTTTGGCAGATTGTAAGAGATCCGGAATACCTGGCGATCCTGCTGACCCGCCAGGAACCGTCCGGGTTGAGGCGCTTGTTGTTGGACGAAACCGGAAAAGACGTCAAGCTTCTGGGTGAACGGCTGCAATATCATTTCTGCTCGCCCCGGGAGCTTGCTCCGGGGATGCTGGATGAGATCTGTCGCATGGTCAGTGCCGGCGGCACGGTCAACATGCGCTGGGTACGCCATAATCTGGAAAACGCCTTTCTGATTGCCTATGTCGAGGAAGATGGGGAAATCGTTGCCAATTCCAGCCTCAAACATCCCCGCCGGGAATACGTGGAGGCGGTCAGCCGGCAGGCCGGAATCGACCTGAGCGGTTTTCTGGAAAGAGGCTATACTTCCGTGAAACCCGAGTATCGTGGCCTGGGCATTGGTGCCAAGCTGCTGGAAGGGCTTACCCGCCGGGCTGCCGGCCGGCGTATCTTTTCCGTCATCGCCGAGGACAATGCGGCCACCAAGAAGATTGCCCTGCGTAACAAAACCCGTAAGGTGGCGGTTTTTTACAGTGAACGGGCCGGTAAAGAGGTGGGGGTCTGGATCCCGGAATGGATGCTGCCGCCCGGGACGCGGATTCTTGAGTAGATTGATTCGCAAGGGGAGGGGATGTGACTGGCGGAAAAGCTTTGATCGGGATCGTTTCGGTGCGGGGGAAGGATTATCATCCCACCCGGCGGCTTATTGAGGCAGGCTCTGTCAGGGGATGCACCGTCGTTGTCGTGAATCCGTATAGTGTTTGGCCCGGATTCGAAAAGAATCGGCCCGTTCTGCTGGGACGGCCTGAAGCTGAAGAGCTTGACGCGGTTTTGCCCAGGCAGGGAGCCGAAATCAGGGATTGCTGCCTGCCGTTGCTGGAGCATTTCGGACAGACGGGAGTTGTGGTGATCAACTCTTTGGAGGCTGTTTTGAAGGCCCGCAACAAGTTTTTCACCCTGCAGGCTCTTGCCCGGGCCGGACTGCCGGTGGCCTCCACCGTGTTTGTGAACCGGAAAGAAGGCCTGGAGGATGCTTTGCGCTTTCTGGGGGCAAAGGCAGTGGCCAAGCCGGTGAGCGGCCGCCGGGGAGACGGGATAACGCTTCTGGAGCGGGCCGATCAACTGCCATCGGCCCTGGTGGCGGAGTTGGACTCGGGACGGGGTGTGGTTGTTCAGGAATATATACCTCCTGCCGGGCGGCGTGACCTGAGGGTTTTTGTCGTCGGAACCGGGGCAGTGGCTGCCATGGAGCTTGTGCCGGCCGCCGGTGATTTCCGGGCCAATTTCGGCCTTGGAGGCCGTCCGCGGTCTGTCGAGCTGAGCCGGGAACAGGCGGATTTGGCTGTTGCGGCTGCCGGGGCGCTCGGCCTGGAGGTTGCCGGAGTGGACATGATGCTGGTGTCCGGGGGACGCCTGGTTGTGGGCGAGGTCAATTATTCACCCGGTTTCGAGGCTCTGGAAGGGGTCAACGGTCGTGACATAGCCGGTGCCATTGTCGATTACGCGCTTGAAACCATTGAACAGCGCAAGAGGATTTGAAAGTGAAACTAACCGATTTGAGAAAAAAGTCGTCCGGGGACCTGGTGCAGGTGTCGGCAAGGGTTGTCTGGGAGGAAATTGACCGGGAACCGGAGGAGATCTTCATCGCCACCGTGCCTGATTTTGCAAGCGATCTTGTCCCCGAGCCCGAGGCTTTTCTGACCGGCGTGCTGATACCGGCCCTTCACCTGGGGGAAAAGCGGATTGTTGCCGAGCAGGATATTTGCCCCCGCCTGATCCAGAATCTGGAGACGGTCATGGGCCTGATGCACCATTGGTCCGAAGGGCGGATGAAACCGCTGAAATTCGAAGTTCCCCTGAAAAAAAATGCGGTATACAGCGGCCGGCCGCGCCGGGCCGGCATGTTTCTGTCAGGAGGCATCGATTCCCTGGCCAGCCTGCGGATCAACCGGCTGCTTTTCCCGCAGGAGCATCAGGATTACATTCGTGACGGCCTGTTGCTGCATGGTTTCGATATAGGCGGCGTTATCAAGCGGGGAGCCAAGTACCACGTTTTCGAGCGGGCCATGCGGCACATGGAAGCGGTGGCAGAAGATGCCGGCGTGACCCTCTTGCCGGTATACACCAACATCCGCCACCTGTGCGATGACCGGGACCTGTGGCTGAACCGGTTTTTCGGGGCCGTGCTGGCCGCCGCGGCCCTGGCTTTTTCTTCCCGTTTTCACCTGGTGAACATCGCCGCATCCTATGACATCTACAACCTGGTTCCATGTGGCTCCCATCCCTTGCTGGATCCGTTGTACGGCAGTGCCGATCTTGCAATCCGTCATTGTGATGTACACCTGCGAAGAATCGACAAACTCAGGATAGTGGCCAGCTGGCCGGTGGCTCTGGACAACCTGAGAGTATGCCTGGCCAACGTGGCCGATCGGCTCAATTGCGGCCGGTGCGAAAAATGCGTCCGCACCATGTGCGGCCTGGAAGCCATCGGCGCCCTGGCCAAATGCCGGGCTTTTGAAGCCGACCGGGTAGATCCCGGCCTTTTCGATGCTTTCGACATCACCATCCGGCATCGGCAGCCGTTTTACGAGGAGTTGCTGGAGCCGCTGGAAGCCAGGGGCAGCCTGGAGCTTGCCGATAGGATCAGGCGCGAGCTCGGCCGGACGGACAAACACTGACGGCACCGGGCATGGAAGATCGTTCAGGACCGCAGGTGGTCGATGCGCGGCAAAACGACCGGCGGGACGATACCATCTTGGCTTGACAGTCTTCAGGGGCTCTGCCATAAATTTACGCTTAATAAAGCAACAGGAGGATGCTGTGCGGTATATTCGATCATTGTGTCTGTCGTTACTGGCCGTCGGCCTGGTCAGCCTGCATTGCGTCCATTGCGCGTATGCCGGCCAGAGCGGTGTGCGGGTGGCCATCCTGCCTTTCACCGTCAATGCACAAGACGGAAAGGACTACACTTTCCTCCAGAAAGGTGTGGGGGCCATGCTGAGCTCGCGCCTGTCATGGCCGGGCAAAGTGTCTGTGATTGCCCTGAATGAGACCTCCAAAGTGCTGGAAACGACCCAGGGCTTCAGCGGTGACAGCAAGGCCCTGCTGGTTGCGGCCAAGCTGCGGGCCGATTATGTCCTGTATGGCAGTCTTACCGTCCTGGGCCGGAGCGTCAGCATCGATGCCAAACTGCTGGATGTCTCCGGAAGGAAGGAGCCGGTTTCATTTTTCCAGCAATGCAGTGTAATGGACGAGGTGATCCCGGCCATAAACCGCTTTGCGACCCAGGTCAATGCCGCAGTTTTCGGGCGCCGTCCCGCAGATGTTAATGTTGCCGCCTCCCGGGGCAACAACCAGGTTGACGATAACAAAGCTATTGCCGAACAGACAGAAGCGCGCCAGCATCCGGGAAAACTCGTTGAAAACCAGGCCGGGGTATCTGCGTCGGGCACAGGTGCCGGACAGGCAAACAACAGCTCGCCTCTCAATCCGGCGTTCATCACGGCCCAGGGCCGGACGCGCCGCGGGACGGAATTCTGGAAGAGCCGGACTTTCGACAAGGCCATCAACGCCATGGCCATGGGTGATATCGATTCTGACGGAAGGATCGAAACGCTTCTGGCAAGTCCCACCATGGTGACGGCCTACCGGGTCGAAGGCCGGCGGATGGTGAAGGCCTACCAGGTATTGGAAGACAAGCACACGATCATCATCGGCCTGGACGTGGCTGACATCAACGGTAACGGAAAGCCTGAAATCTTCATTACCCGCTTGAACAAAAACCGTAACAGCCTGCGGTCCACCGTGCTGGAATACGACGGTTCCGGTTTCAAGACGATCGTTGCCAAATCTGCCTGGTACTACAGGGTGGTGAAGCCGGTGCAGGGGAGCCCGGTTCTGTACGGACAGCATCAGAAGACTTCCAGTGACGATGTGTTCGCCGAACCCGTCTTCCAGATGGGCTGGGAAAGCCGGAGGTATGCCAAGCAGGAGAGGATATTGCCTGCGGGCAAAGCCAACGCGCTCGGTTTCAGTTACGGGGATATCACCGCCAGCGGCAATCCGGTCGCCGTTGCCTACGACCGCTATGACCACCTGCAGATCGTGGACCGTTCGGGAAACGTACAGTGGAAGGGCATCAGGCGTTACGGGGGCAGCACCCTGTATTACAGGCTGCCAAAGTCCGAGCCCGGTTCGGTTGACCTGCAGTACTATCCCATGCGGATCTTGATCGCCGATCTCGATCATGATGGCAAAACAGAGGTGATTGCGGTCAAGAATTACGATGTGGCCGGCAACCTGCTGAAAAGCTTCAGGGCTTTCAAGGAAGCCCATGTGGAATCCTTTTCATGGGATGGCCTGGGGCTTGCCTCCAACTGGAAGACCCGCAAGATATCCGGTCATATAAGGGACTTCGGAATCGCCGATTTCGACGCCGACGGTAAAAAGGAACTGGTGGCGGTGGTGGTCATCAGTGAAGGCCGGGTGATCGGAACCCAGCCAAGGTCGGCGGTGATAGCCTACGAGTTGAATTGATCGGGATTGTCCCTTTTTTACAGCCGCACCCGTTCCGGGACAGCAAATATCAGGCCTGATTTCTGTCCCCCATTCTGATCCATTTCTAATACAGGGATAACACATCAGCCTGCGCCGGGGCTTCCGGTAGGGGCGGGGATCGCCCCCCGTACGCCGGGTCCTGTCCGGGGCTCCGGGCATATTTCAGTCAGCCGGGTGGGCATTCGGCTTGCCGGCTGCCAAGTTCCCGGCCCCTGAAATGGGGCGTGATACGGTTTTTATTTAACCACTGTTAAAAAAAGCACGGCCTTTTGGTATCCCGCGCTTGCCCGGGACTCGAAGGACGCTCGGCTTGATCTGCAATAAAAAACCCGGATTCCCCCTGGCGGGAGAATCCGGGCCGGATGTGCTTTTCAGCTGCTATGCGGCAGGTTTAGAAATTGATCTGCCACTTGGCGCCGAAGTAGGTCACGTCACCCTGATCGACCAGGTCGGAATCACGATCGATGATACCGAATTCAGGTACCACGAAGAAGCCGGGGGCGATGTTGATGGTGGCGTTGATGTAGTACTGCTGGGCCTTGTCTTCCTTGGAGCCGCTTACGTCGGGCTCGTAGGTCATGGCGCTGTAGCCGGCTTCGACGGTGAACTTGTCGCTGGCCTTGAAGCCGAGGACAGCCAGATAACCCAGACCCTTGGAATCATCATAATCGCCGTCGGCGTCGTAATCGGCGTATTTGTCCTGAGTAAGCTTGCCCAATACCAAGGCGCCGTAGTCGCCCAGGTTGATTCCGTAATGCAAAGCGGCTTTGGCATAGAAGGCGTCCATGTTGACACCGCCGCCCACTCCCACAACGTAGGAAGCGACAGATTCGTCTTTGCCGCTGGCGGTAGCGTTGATGGCGTCATAGGTCTGGTAGCCGCCGAAGACGTCCACGAAGAAGGTGTCGGCCTTGAAGCTGTAGGCGGCTTCGATCTTGGGCAGATCGACTTCATATTTGCCTGTGGCTGATATGGTGCTTTTTTGGGTCGGCTGAACCAGGGCCACTTTGAATGCACCCATCTTCAGCTGGAGCATGGGCTTCCGTCCCTCATAGAGACCGCCCACGCCGAGCAGGTTGCCGTCCGTGCCATAGACACTGTTGCTGTAGAAAGCATTGGTCGGGGTGTAGGACTGACCAACCAGCAGCTGGCCTGAACCGAAGTTCCAGGTACCATAGAGCAGACGAACGTTGACGCCTGTTCCGTATTCGAAACGGCCGCCGATTACATCGCTGGTCTTGACTTTTGCGCCGATACGGCTGTTGCCCTGCAGATTCCACTGGGTGTTGTCGGAGCTTTTGGCGGTTCCTCCCGGATCATCGGATACACGCCAGGTTGCCATACGGGCGCTGCCGTAAAAATTCCAGTCGGCGGCCATGGCCGGAACTGCCATGCCGAGTACCAGCAAAACTACCAGTAATTTTTTCATCTTAATCGTCCTCCTTAACGACTTATTGAAAAATCTGTTCTCATAAATGAAGAATTCAACCGCAGAAGCCACTGATTCCGCCAACCACCTCCTTTCCTTTCAGGCATTCAACCGCCTGTTAATGCTGCGTTTTTTGGTTTTATAAAGGCAGGGCGAAGACCCGGCCAATAAAAAACCAAGTCATATCTAACAGCAGGTGTGATAAAAGTCAAGCTGTTTTATGGCGCGCAACGAGTTGGATTAGTTAGGAAACAGGGCGCAGGGTTACGATCCCGTCCGGCGCCTGGGAGGCAAGCGGAATTTGCGTTTCCGCATCGCGGCCGGTTCGGTTGCCACGGCCCGAGGATCGATTTTACCGCAGCCGGATTTGCCAGCCGGGCACCGCGTACCTATAATCATTGAAAGGCCGCTGTCCGTTTTTCCCGATTTCATGACAGGAGCGCATCATATGTCTACAAACAAGCTGGCTGATCAACTCAGTCCCTACCTTCTCCAGCATGCCGGCAATCCGGTCCAGTGGTGGCCGTGGTGTGCGGAGGCTTTTCAGACCGCCCGCCGGCTCGACAAGCCGGTGTTTTTGTCCGTCGGCTATGCTACCTGCCATTGGTGCCATGTGATGGAAAAGGAATCCTTCAGCGACAGGGAGGCGGCCGCGGTTTTGAACCGGGCCTTTGTCTGTGTCAAGGTCGACCGGGAGCAGCGTCCGGACGTGGATGCTGTTTTCATGGCGGCCTGCCAGGTGCTGGGAGGCAACTGCGGCTGGCCCCTGACGATCGTGATGACACCGGACAAAAAGCCCTTTTTCGCCGCCACCTATCTTCCAAAGACAAACAGCTTCGGCCAGCCCGGCCTGATGGAAATCGGCCGCAAGATATCTTCCCTGTGGCACAACGAGCGGGAAATGGTCGAAAACACGGCAAGCCAGGTCGCCAAGGTCCTGGCCGGTTCCTTTTCTTTGGCCGGCATGGAAGGAGAAATCGGGGCGGATATCTTCGAAAACACCTGCGGGCAGCTGGAGGCAGCCTTCGATGCCGAAAGGGGCGGGTTCAACGGTGCTCCTAAATTTCCCATGGCCCATCGGCTGGTGTTCTTGATGCGCCAGGCGGTAAGGACCGCCAACCTCGGGACGATGAAGATGGCCACTGCCAGCCTGGAAGCCATGCGCAGGGGCGGAATCTGGGATCACGTCGGTCTCGGCTTTCACCGCTACAGCACCGATGCCGACTGGATTCTGCCGCACTTTGAGAAAATGCTCTACGATCAGGCCCTGCTGGCAATGGCCTACCTGGAGGCCTGCCTGCATACGGGCGATGAGCTCTGGGCTGCCACGGCAAGGGAAATCTTTGAATACGTGGCCGACAGGCTGACGGATTCCTGCGGAGGATTTTACACGGCCCAGGACGCCGACAGCCAGGGGGAAGAAGGCCGTTACTACCTCTGGCGTTTTGATGAGTTTGCCGGGATTGCCGACAAACAAGGCCCTGTCCCCTGGACGCGCATTTTCAACCTCCATCCGGAGGGCAATTTTACCGACCCGACCACGGGGCGTTCCAATGGTATGAACGTATTGTATCTTTCCCGCAACTGGCAGCAGTGGGCCGCCGAACTGGACCTTGACCGGGACCGGCTTGCAGACAAATGGGAAAGTCTGCGCCGCAAGCTGTATCTCGAACGCGGGAAAAGACCGGCTCCCCTGACCGACGACAAGATCCTGGCCGATTGGAACGGTCTTATGATCGCCGCCCTGGCCATGGGAGCCAGGGTCCTCAAGCAAGACCGATACCGGGATGCCGCCTGCCGGGCGGCGGATTTCATACTGTCGGAGATGACGGCTGACGACGGCAGCCTGCATCACGCCCTGCGCCGCGGCCATATCATGGCCGGCGGCCTTGCATCGGACTATGCCTATTTCATCACCGGCCTGCTGGAACTGTATCGTGCCACCTTCGATGTGCAATATCTCGAAAAGGCCGTGCAACTCCAGGAGCTGATGGATGACCTGTTCTGGGACCACCAGGAAGGCGGCTACTTTCTTGCCCCGGCTCGCGCCGATGACCTGCCGGTCCTTCCCAAAGATCTCTATGACGGGGCCCTGCCCTCGGTCAACGGAGTCGCCCTGGGCAATCTGGCAAGGCTGCATGGCCTGACCGGCAGGACCGGTTGGCGGGAAAAGGCCCGGGTGCTCGGCAAGGCTTTCGGCGCCGAGGTGGTCCGCCAGCCGACTTCCTTCACCGGTTTTCTCTGCAGCCTGGATATGGCCCGCAGGCCGGTTGCGCAGGTGGTGATCGCGGCTTCCCGCGTCGGTCGGCAGGTTTCATCGATACTGGAAAGGCTCGGCAGTGTCCATGGCCCGCAAGCGGAGCTGATGGTCAAGACGGCCCAAAATTCCGCCCGCCTGGAAAGGATCGCTCCTTTTGCGGCCAGCTTGCAGCCAGGTCCGGGAGGAAAAACGCGTATCTACCTGCTGCGCAACGGACAGACCACCGCCTTTGCTCCGGATGATTCCGGCCTGGACAGGCTCCTGGAAAAATTGCGGCCCGGCCGGAGTTGAAAAGTCCGGGCCGGGCGTGACCAATAGGAGATAGTTAATGGATGCCAGGATAGAAAACCTTGGGCCCCGGCAGCTGCGTGATTTTATCCGCCGCCGGAGGGAAGGCGGGTATCTGCTGATAGACGTGCGCCAGCCGGCAGAATATGAACAGGGACACATTCCCGGTGCCAGGCTGATTCCTGTAAAGGAGCTGGTTGGCCGGGTCCATGATCTTCCGGAGGCAAAGGATCTGGTTTTTTACTGCCGTTCAGGGGCCCGCTCCATGGCCGCCGCCACTTTGGCTCTGGAAGAGCTGGGAGAGAAGAACAAGATTTTCAACCTGGCAGGCGGTATCCTGGCCTGGGACGGGGGAAAGCTCGCAGGCTGGCCAAAGCCTTTCTCAATCTTGCCCAGGCCGAAAAGGCCCACATGCGGCTCCTGATAGACAGTTTGGATTCCTGCCAGGCAGTACAAACTCCGGGCTGATCAGGCCGCTCCTTTTGATGGAAGAAAATCGTTTAGGACCTGCTCCAGGGTTTCGGCCGTAAACGGTTTGTTGATGATCCGGTTAACCCCGGCCCGGAGGGCGGCCTCGTTGTCGCTGCACTCGTTCTGGGTCGTTACCATCACGATGGGCAGCTTTTGCTTGTCGAACCACTGGCGGACCGCCCGGATGAGATCCACCCCGTTCATCTCCGGCATGTTGAGATCGGTGAAGATAAAATCAGGCTCTATTTCGCGGACCTTTGCCACGGCATCTTCCGGGTTGGCAAAGAGCACCGGTTCGCAGCCGATCTGGTGCAGGGCGCTGCGGTAGATGCTCAGGATCATCTTGGAATCGTCCACGGCGAAAACCTTCGGGCCCGCTTTTTCGGTTTCGGTTTCCGGGCTGATCCGGGCGGCAAGTTCTCCCATTTCATTGGATTGCAGCAGATTCACGAAGTGTTTCCTGATGTCGGGATGGGCTCTGCGGCTGAGGTAATCCAGGGCGAACCGGCGAAATTCGGTATCGTCGATCAGGTCCAGGAAGATATTGTCGCACTGGGCGTCGATGATCGTCCGGCTGATGGGCCTTTTCTCCCGGTCTTCGGCAAGGATCATGTTTTTCACCCCGGCGGCCAGGATGGTGTTGTAGTTGAAATCTATGGCCTGGGCCGCGGCTGCGCGCACGTTCTGGACCGGGTCCTCGAGTCCCTGGGCCAGGGTTATGGCTCCCTTGTGGACCGGCATCCGGCCCAGGGCTTCGTAGGCCGCGAACCGGACGTTGGCGTCGGCCGGTTCGTTGTGGAGCAGTTTGCGGATGGGGGAGATGGCCGACTCGTCACCGATTTCGCCCAGCAGGTTGAGGGTGTGGATGAGAAGATCTGGATCGTCATGGCGCAGATTCTCGATGAGAAAGGGCACTGCCTTGTAGCCGATTTCCACCAGGTGGCTTTTGGCCGCGTTGCGGACGTGGGCGTGCTGGGAGGAAAGGCGGCTGTTGAGCTGCTCCAGGGCTTCGGGCAGCTGGGTGGAAGCCAGCACGTCCAGGATGATGATGTCCAGGTCGGGATCGGCCCCCAGTTTTTCCGACAGCCGTTGGATGGCGGTCGGTGTGGCCAGCTGTCCCAGGGCGCCGATGGCGGCGATGATCAGTTCGGCGCTGGACGAGTAGAGGTATTCTGAAATCGAGGTGGTGGCCGAGGGGTCCCCGATCTGGCCCAGGGCCTGGATCACGCTCCGCAGCACCCGTTCATCCTGTTCTTCGTGCAGAACCGACATCAGGATGGGCACGGCCGACTCCTGCCGGATTTCACCCAGCAGCTCGGCCAGGACGATCTTGTGGCTGGGGCGCGCTTCCCGGCGCATGAGGTCCAGGACTACTTCGGGGTTTTCCAGGGCCTTGGCAAAGAGAGTTTCCCTGAACATGGACCAGAGAGGGTCGTCCTCCCGGCAGGTCGCCAGCAGTCCGCCCAGAACGGCGATGGTGAATGCCGGGTCGGCCCGGCGCAGGTGCAAAAGGGCCACCTTGCGGGTGCTGGGATCGACCTCGGCAAGGTGTTTCAGCACCAGGTGGGCTTTTAGCTTGTCCCCGGTCTTGATGTCGAACTGCAACTCGCTGATAAGGTCCTGGGCGTTGACCTCTGCCATGGCAACAACCTCCCGGTCTATGGATTGTTCAGGAGACCATTTCATTGTTCCGCCACACGGACCAATGAAAGCCGTCCCCCTTTGGAGGATGGCGGTCTGCTTTTGTAAGGATATTATCGACGGGACTTGCTCAGCCTTTAGATCGGCAGGCAAAAGATGGTGATCGGTCAGGACCCGGAAACGGGCTTTCGGCGGCCTTGATCGGCATTCGGCCTCAGGCGGCGTCCATGGTCAAAGGTGTCGCCCGGAACGATGAACGGGCCGGGATCGGGCCGGAACAGGGGCCGCAGGACACCGCGGGCGTGGAACACCCGCTTGTCGCCTTCCGGGCGGACGAAGGTATGGCGGCCGGTGGGAGCGGTCCGGCCTATGTCCAAGGCCCTGACCAGGCGCTTGCCGGCAAAGGCTTCCACCCTTGTCCGGCCCTGTTCGCCAAGCTGATACCGGTCGAAATTGCCGGATTCTGAAACAAGAGCCGTCAGTTCCACACCGGCCAGGGCGTTCAGCAGTTCTTGGACCCTGTCGCGGTCTGCCCTGAATTTTCCCGGAAGAATCTTCCAGGAATCATTTTCCCGGACAAGTTCGATGGTCTTCTGAGCCGTGCTGAGTTTGATCTTCGTTACGGCCTGCCGGTCGATCTCGGGCAGGCGGGGAGGCCTGAGACGGTCTTGCCGGCCCTGCCTGGCAAGCAGCAGACCGGCCAGGCAGATTATGACCGCCGTCAGGGCTGTATATTGCCACCTGCCGTTCATCGTTCCTGTCTCCTGCCTAATTTTTCCCGTATTCTTTTCTGACGCCGCCGGCGGTGCCACCACACCCCAAGTCCGCAAAGAATCACCAGCAGGGGCAGGCCGGCGATACAGAAGGATTTGATGAGAGTTTTGAGCTCGGCCGAGGCCGGATGCAGGGGATTCAGTGTCTGCTGCTTGCCCCGCATGACGGCCCTGTCGGCCCGGTCGTTGAGGGCGTCGATCAGGTTCATCACGAAAATGGCGTTGTTGCTCTTGCCCTCGGAATCCAGCAGTATGTCTGACAGCATTTTTCCGCTTCCCATGACGAAGATGGCCGCCGGCGGGCTTTGGCCGGCCAGAATCCCTTCGGGGGTTACCTGGTTGGCGGTTCTTGGTTCCCGGCTGTTATCGGGATTTTTTTCCTCTTTGCCGACCCCGTCCGATTCTTTATCTTCTTTATCCGCGTCTTTCACCGGGATGGGCCGGTCCTTGAAACAGCTGGGGAAGCGCCCCCGCACGAGGTATGCCAGGGGCCGGGAAGCCATGTCGGCCGGGGGCGGCGGCCGGAGCATGTCAGGTTCCGGCAGGTCTTTTTCGCCGATGGTCCAGCTCTTGTCCGAGGAGGCAAACAGCTTACAGGCGGCCAGTCCGTTTTTTGACAGGATTTCGTTCAGGGGCCGGACCGGGGCGGCCTGGAATACCACCAGGCGCTTTATGGGACGCATCCATGCCGGTTCGGTGGCAATCTTGTCCTGTTTGACAATGGGCGCGAAGTAGATCGGCCGCCGGCCGCCGCCCATGAAGCGGGGCTGTTGCTGCCGGTAGCATTGCTTGTCCAGAACCATGGCCTTTTCGATATCGATGCCCCAGTGCCGCAGCAACTTCTCCAGCCCTGTCTCCAGTCCGGCAAGCTCGGTGAGGCCGCGCCGGTTCCTTTTGGGTTTTAGAACGTCGATGAAAAAGGCCAGGTTGGTGCCCCGCATCAGGGCCTGGTCGATCTGGTAAAGCTCCCAGTCGGTGAATTTTTGCTTCGGGCTTACTATCAGCAGGCACTTGAGGCCTTCGGGAATTCCGTCTTCGAGCCGCACCGGTTTTATCCGGTAATTCCGGCTGACCAGCGAGGTGAATTTCTCCATTTCTCCGTCCGGCACGGAAGGCAGGGACGGTCCCGGCCGGGGCGTGCCGTGATCCGCGAGGTAGCCCAGATCGGCATTGATTCCCAGCAGGGCGTTGAGACTCAGATCGATCTGTTCCTTTATTCTCTCCACGGAGGTCAGCCGGTAGCGGGTCCCGATGACGGGCAGGCGGACGGTCTGCAGCAGGGCTATCTTCCGCCAGCGCTCGCCGACTGCGACAACGAGCCCCATGGTGCCTCTGCCTGCCTCTACCTTGGCATTTTCCAGGCGCGGCCATTTTATCCGGGGCAGCTGGTACAGTTCGGCCTGCCCGGCGGCGTCCTGATCCGTGGACGGATCGAGCCTTTTGAAGACCAGCTTGCCGTAGGCCCTTGCGTTGAGCCGGTCCACGGCCTGGCGCAGCTCGGCGGCGTATTGTTCCAGGTCTCCGATCTTCATCACCGGTGCCACCCTGTTCAGATCCGATGAAAGAAAGAGCTTTACCCGGACCGGCCGATCAAGGGCCAGCAGGGCACTTACCTTGCGGCTCAGCTTTTCCATGGCGGTGGTGAGGCGGTACTCCAGGCCGTCGGTGGAGGTCACGGCGTTGATCTTTTCGATACAGTCGCCGTGGATCAGAACCATTCCCATGAAGGCCTTCTGGAACTTGACCTCGTCTTTTTCGATGGTCTGGATCTGGACCGGCTCGATGCCGTAGTCCAGAGCCAGGCTGCGGTTGGACGAGGCTTTGTTTGCCAGCTGTCCGTCATCCGGATCGACGTCGTGGAACCGGTAGGCGAAGTACCTGTTGCCGCAGACAGCGTATTCTTCCAGCAGGTCGCGCAGGTAGCGCCGGACTCCGTTGTAGGGAGCCGGGAGCCTGCGGGTGAAAAAGACCTTGACGGTCAGAGGCTCTGACAGGGTCGCGACCACCTTGCGGCTGGTCTCGGACAGGCTGAAACGTTTCGAGCGGGTAAGATCCAGGTGGAAGAAGAATTTCAGGGAAACGGCATTTACCAGGACGATCACGGTGATGTAGAGAAATGCTTTCAGATAGCGGTGTGTTGCCGGTCGCAGTCGCATTTGAATTACCTTCGCGTCCTTTACTCACTTGTTTCCAGGATCAGGTCGGCAGCATACAGGGCCGCCCACACCAGGCTGCCGAAGTAGACCAGGTCGCGCGAGTCTATGACCCCCTTGGCGATATTCTGGAAATGGGTATCGGCAGCCAGGTAGGAAAGAGGTTCGACCAGGGGGCGTGGCATGAAGAAAAGCATCTTGTCCAATACTGCTATCAGGAAACACAGGACCATGGCCAGGATGAAAGCGATGATCTGGTTGCGGGTCAGGCTCGAAGCCAACAGGCCTATGGCGCAGTAAGACGCCGCCAGGAGGATGGAACCTGCATAACTTGTGAACACCACGGCCCAGTCCAGGTCGCCAATCAGGCTTATGCACAGGGCGTAGAAAAGTACCGGCGTGATCATGGCCGCCGCAAAGAAGGTGGCGGCCAGAAACTTGCCGGCTGTCACCGCCCGGGCTGTCACCGGCAGGGTGAGCAGCAGTTCCCACGATCCGCGGCTGCGCTCTTCGGCCAGCAGGCGCATGGTCATGGCGGGAATGACAAAAGCCAGGGAAACCGGCAGCAGGTCGAAGTAATTGCGCAGGCTGGCCTGGTTGAAAAGGAAGAAAGTCGAAAAAAAGAGCCATCCGCTGACAAGCAGGAATACGGCAATCACTATGTAGGCAATGGGCGAGACAAAATAGTCCTCGAGTTCTTTGACCATTATGTGCAGGGCGGCTTTCATCGGATCGCCTCCGCGGTCAGGTGCCTGAATATGGCCTCCAGGCTCTGTGAAGGCCGGCGCAGTTCGAGCAGGATCCAGTCGGTCTGTTTGACGGCCGCGTAGATGGCCGGCCTGGGATCCGGGCCGGAGGTGCAGGTTACTTCGATCTTCATCGGTCCCGGAAAAGAGACTTCGAGCAGTTCCGCCTTTTCGACCACGTCCAGATCTTCCAGCAGGCGCCGGGCATTTTCCCATAGCGCGCCCTCGATTTCCAGTCTGACGGTTGGGGCCATGGCCTTCGTTTCGTTCCGGAGCTGTTCGGTGCTGCCGTCGGCGATGATGCGCCCCTTGTCGATGATCACTATCCGGTCGCAGGCGGCCTCGGCTTCGCTCAGGATGTGGGTGGAGAGGATCACCGTTTTCGATGCGCCGATCCTTTTGATTATCCGGCGGATTTCGACTATCTGGTTGGGATCCAGGCCCGATGTGGGCTCGTCCAGGACCAGGATCTCGGGGTCGGCCAGCATGGCCTGGGCCAGGCCGACCCGTTGTTTGAGGCCCTTGCTCAGGTGACCGACCGGAAGGTGCATGACCTCTTCCAGTCCGCACAGGGATGCCATCTGGGCAATGACTCGGGGCCGGGATGAAGCTTCAATACCGCGCATCTTGGCGATGAAACAAAGAAAGTCATATGCCAGCATGGCCGGGTAGAGGGGAGCCGATTCGGGCAGGTACCCCATCAGGCGCTTGACGTCCAGGGCCGATGAGCGGATCGACAGGCCATTTACCACCACGTCTCCCCGGCTGGGAGTGATGAATCCGGTCAGCATGCGCAGCGTGGTTGTCTTGCCGGCGCCGTTGGGGCCCAGCAGCCCCACGATTTCACCTTCGGCTATATCCAGCTCGATGCGGTCCACGGCGCAAAGATCGCCGTAATATTTGGTCAATCCCTTTATATTGATCATGATTGTGATGGCCCTGGATGTTCTTCGTCTGCTTACCTGCTTTAAGTCTTCAGTAACATACAACCGGGCAAAGGCTTGTCTGGGCGAAAACCGGGGGACAACGAATTGCAAGATGGATGAATAGGAAAAAAAATAATGGGTGTCAAGGCTGATGGCTTGGCAAACAGCCCCCTGGCTGTCACTTGCCGTTGAGAGACAGCCAGGGCCCTTGGATCCGCGACTGCCTGCACTGCGGGCAGCGCCCCGGCTTTCTGAGACTGTCGGTCTTTCTGAAACGGAAGCCGCAGTTGCGGCAGCGGGCCGGCCTGACCGCCAGTTTTCCTCCGCTGCGGGCCACGGTGCGCCTGACATGCTGCAGGTGGGGCAGCAGTTCTTTTTCCGTCAGGTCAAGTTTCAGGGCCAGTTCCAGCAGCGAAAGCGGCCCTGCCGCCAGATGGGCCATGATCTGCTGGCGGACCGTCAGCCCGGAGACAGCCGGGATTTCCTCCAGCAGTTGTTCGATACAGGCGCTCATGATCCGGGCGCATGCTTGGTAGGCAAACAGGGGGCCTCCGTAAGGATCTTCGATGAACTTGATTCTGCCCGAAGGATGAAAGACCGCCAGTATCTCTGTCTTGGAGGCGGGAGTCCGGAATTGGTCCCGGATCAGCCTGCGTTGAAAAGGTTCCATCACCAGGATCAGGTCGGCCTCTGCCACCATGGAGCCGTTCACCTGGCGGGCGCGATGGGCGGATATGTCGATACCTCCGGCTTCCATGACCCTGATGGCGTTTTCGGAAGCTTCGTGCCCCACCAGGGCGTTGGTGCCGGCCGAGGCGACCCTTACCGCAGGCCGCAGCGGAGGCGGCAGCATATGTTTCATGAGGCCTTCAGCCATGGGGCTGCGACAGATATTGCCGGTGCATACGAAAAGAATGTTCATTTCTGCTCCAGCGGCGGCAGCCCAGGCCGGCTTGCAATGGGATAAGTGTTAGGGTAAAGTCTGTCCGTTGTCATCGGCGATGGTCCGACAGGGCCGCGCCGGAGTTCGACTCTGGCAGTATTTGCGGTATTCGTAAAACAAAAGTTGTCTCTCCGGGCCTGCTTTCCGGCAAATTTATACGGGTGTGGCCCGGCAACCTTTCAAATAAGATCTATAATCTATGACAATCGAGTTCAAACCTCAAGTCCCGTCGCGTGAGATCCTTGACCGGGTGGAAAGATTGCAGGCCGGCCTGGCCGCCGCCGGCCTGGATGCGGCTTTCATAGCTCAGCCGGTCGACCTGTATTATTACTCCGGAACGGCTCAGAGCGCCTACCTCTATATCCCTGCAGATGGCATGCCGATATTGATGGTGCGGCGCAGCCCGGAGCGGGCCCGCCAGGAGTCTCCCCTGGAGGTGGTTGCCGTTGAAAAGGTATCCCGGGTGCCCGAACTGGTGCGGGAGATGACCGGTTTTTTGCCGGCAAAATGCGGTCTGGAGTTCGACATCCTCCCGGTCCGTGAATATTTTTATTATCAGAGCCTGTTTCCCGGGACGGTTTTCGAGGACGCCAGCCGTTTGATCCTGAACCAGCGGGCGGTCAAGTCGGACTGGGAAATAGGCCGCCTGGAAAAGGCGGGCCGGGTTTCCATGCAGGCCTTCCAGGCCCTGGGCGAAAGGCTCGAGCCGGGCTGGAGCGAGCTTGAAGCGGCCGCCGCCATCGAAGCCGCGGCCCGGGCCATGGGCCATGAGGGAAAGCTGCGGATCAGGCATTTCCGGGCCGAGGGGTACCCCGGTCACCTGCTCAGCGGACCCAACGGATCCCTTGCCGGGGCGCTGGATTCGCCTGCCACGGGCCGGGGACCCTCGGCGGCTTTTCCCTTTGGGGCCGGCCACAGGCGGATCGGTGCCCATGAGCCGGTGATGGTGGATTTCGCCTGCATGGTGGAAGGTTACCACATGGACGAGACCAGGATGTTCGCCGCAGAAAAGATGCCTGCCGCGGCCCGGGACGCCACCCTGGCGGCGGCCGAGATTTACCGCGGCCTTTTGGATTACCTCCGGCCCGGCCTGACATGCCACCAGGTGTTCTCCAGGGCCGTGGAGATTGCGGCCGGGATAGGCTGGCAGGAAGAATTCCTCGGCCTTCCGGAAAGCAAGGCCAGGTTCGTGGGCCACGGAATTGGCCTGGAACTGGTGGAGCCTCCCCTGTTGGCCCGGGGGCGAAAGGACGTCTTGAAAGCCGGAATGGTCTTTGCCGTCGAGCCCAAGATGGTGGTCAGGGACGGTTTCATCGCCGGTGTGGAGAACGTGGTCAGGCTCACGGATGAAGGAGCGGTGGAGGTTTCCGTCACCCCGCTGGAAATTTTCCTCTGCAGCAACGGCCAGAAAAAGGAAATCGCCAATGAGCAGAAAATCACCCAGGTTTGAACAGGGGCCCATCAGGCCCCCCAACGAGGCCCGCAGCCTGCTGCTGCGGATAACCAGGAACTGTCCCTGGAACAGGTGCCGCTTTTGCCCGGTATACAAAAAGCGCAAGTTCAGCCTGCGCAGCGTGGATGAGATCAAGCAGGACATCCAGGCGGCCCGCGATGCCGCCGACCGGGTCAGGGAGCTTTCCTGGAAACTTGGTTCCAGCGGCCGGGTCGACGATGCCGTCATCAGCCAGATTCTTTCCAGTCCTGAGTATAGTGACAGTTTCCGCAGCGTGGCCCTCTGGATGTACTACGGAACCGGGGCCTGCTTTCTGCAGGACGCCGACAACCTGGTCATGCCGACCGCCGACCTGGTGGAGGTACTGACTTTCCTCAAGGAAAAGTTTCCCGAGATAACCCGGATCACCACCTATTCCCGTTCACGCACCATCGTCCGCAAATCGGTGGATTCGCTTACCAGGATCCGCGAGGCCGGCCTGGATCGTGTCCACGTGGGGCTGGAGAGCGGTTGCGATGCGGTACTGAAATTCATGCAGAAAGGGGTTTCAGCCGCCCAGCACATAGAGGCCGGCAAACGGGTGGTGGCCGCCGGTATGGAGCTTTCCGAATACGTCATGCCGGGCCTGGGAGGGCGTGACCTGTGGCGCGAACATGCAGAGGATACGGCCCGGGTACTGAACCGGATAAATCCTCATTTCATCCGTTTGCGCAGCCTGCGGGTGCCGCGGCGTGTCCCCCTGTATGAAGATCTAGTCTCCGGCAGATTCCGGATGCAGAACGATGATCAGCTGGCCCTGGAGATCAAGGTTTTCCTGGAAAACCTGGAAGGGATCACCAGCACTATTACCAGTGATCACATCATGAACCTCCTGCCGGAGGTTGCCGGCAAGCTGCCCGGTGACAAGCAGAAAATGCTGGCTGTGGTGGAACAATACCTGAAGCTGCCGGACAAGCAGCGCCTGATCTACCGGGTGGGGCGCAGGGGCGGAGCCTACGAGTCGATACGCGATCTTGAAAGGGATCCGGCCACCTACGCCAAGATCAGCCGGCTGGTCGAAGAAGTAGCCGGCGAACGCGGCCCCGAAGGCCTGGAAGAATTTATTGCCGAGCTGGCCGACCGTTATGTCTGATGGCCCGGCAAACAGTACGAAATCTGCGTTGCGCCTCGCCCCGCGGCGATTGAGGCCCTGTTCAGGTGCGCCGATCGCCGGGGGCGGAGCAGCATTATGGGGATATTACCGTTGCCGGGCCATCCTCGATTTCCGGGCTTACGAATGCCGGCCGGGCGTGTCGTCGGACGATGTCAGGAAGTAGATATAGCTTGGACACACCGATTTGTAGAATTCGTATTCGCCGTTTTCGTTGATCTTTACAATCATGGCGCATTTGCTAGGATCGCCGCTTTCATTGAAGTTCATCTCACCGGTTACACCTTCGAAACCTTCTATCTTCGCCAGGGCGTCACGGAGCCTGTGACGGTTTTTCTCCGGGCTGCCCGAGTAATCCATGTTTCCCAGGGCCGTCCGGATCAGCTCCAGGCAATCCCAGGTAAGGGCGGCTCCGCCGTCGGGCAGGCTGCCGTATGCCTGCCGGTACATGTCGACAAACTGCTTGGCGCTTCCCGAGGCTCCCCGGGCGACGAAATGGTCGCAGAAGTAGAACCCATAGCAATCCGATCCGCATTGCCGGATGGTTTCAGATGCGCCCCAGCTGTCACTGCCGGTTATGGGCCTTGTCCACCCGAGCTGACGGGCCTGCTTTACTATCGGCCCGATCTCGTTGTAATACTGGGGCAGAAACAGGATTTGAGCTCCTGATTTGATTATGGTTTTCAGCTGCTTGCTGAAATCGGTATCGCCGGTGTTGAAGCTTTCGTAGGCGACCACCGATCCTTTCCCGTGCAGTTTCTCCCAGGCGTCTTTGAAAAACTTGGCCAGCCCGCGGGGATATTCATTGTCCCGGGCATACAGAACGGCAGCGGCTTCGTAACTGAATTCTTCGGTGATGAAGCTGGCCAGGACAGGCCCCTGGAAAGGGTCCAGGAAACAGGCCCGGAAAACAAAGGGACGGTCCTTGGTGGTTTTCGGGTTGGTCGACCAGGGGCTTATCATGGGAGTGGCGTATCTGTCGGCCACTTCTCCGGCGGGAACGGCCTGGCTGGAAGCCTGGGGGCCGACTATGGCCAGAACCTTGTGCTCTGTTATCAGTTTTTCGTTTACGTTGACGGCCCCTGCGGGATCTGTCTGATTGTCCATGATCACAAGTTCCACCTTGTGGTATTTGCCTCCGGTTTTGATTCCTCCCTTCGCGTTGATCCCGGAAGCCCACAGCTGGGCTGCCCGGCGGGTGTTTTCGCCCGTGCTGGAAAGAGTGCCGGTAAGGGGCGCGTTGATTCCGATCTTGATGGTTTTTGCCGGCGAAAACCACGCAAGCCATACAACCACGATTAAAACCACCGCCGCCAGGCCGATAATCAGATACCTATACTTGTTCATCACAACCCTCCATCCATCATCAAGAGATTCAAGGCAACAACAGCGTTCTGTACAGGTGCGGTGAAAGGCATCTTAGTGTATTTTTATGCTGTTTCCAACCATCAAATTTGTGTTTTCCTATTAAAATCGTCCTGAAAAGCAAATTTTCTGAACCCTGTCCATGCCGGCTGCGGTCGGTCAGAACAGGCATTCGCGGCAGCCGGGCGATTCGGGTTGACCCAAGCCGGTCTTGATATTTTACAAATGGTCTACTATATTCGCTTAGATGGCAGAACCGCAGCCGTTTTTTTGCAAGCAGCCGCTCTGGAGGCGCCCCCATGGAAAAAACCTGGCGCGTAATGTTTGTGGACGACGATCGTGACATCCTCTCCATGGTGGAGCAGTATCTGAAGATGCAGCGATACGATGTCGTTACCGTCGACAGTGGTTTCAAGGCCCTGGACGTGATCAAACAGCGGGATGTCGATATAATCTTCACCGATTACAAGATGCCCGAGTTCAGCGGGCTGGAGCTTCTGGCGGCCATCAAGAAGTACAAGCCGGAGATCGAGGTGGTCATAGTTACCGGTTACGGCTCCATGGAGTCGGCCATTCAGGCCATGAAATACGGCAGCTACGATTACCTCCAGAAGCCTTTCAAGCTCGATCACCTCAAGCTGATCATCGACAGGGTCATCGAAGAAAAGAAGCTGAAGCACAGGGAAGACCTGATCCGCAAAAGGGCCATCCAGCGCCATCGCTATTACGATCTTGTCGGCATAAGCCCCAGGATGCAGCAGGTCTATGAGCTGATCGAGACCGTGAGCCGGGGCCGGTCCATGGTCCTGCTTCAGGGCGAAAGCGGAACGGGCAAGGAGTTGGTTGCCCGCACCATTCATGCCCGCAGCGACCGGGCCGCCAAACCGTTCGTGCCGGTAAATTGCAGCAGTGTCAGCGAGTCCATGGACGAGCAGCGGATCGTGGAACATGTGACCGGGCTGATTTCCACCGTGGCAAACGGAACGATCTACCTGGACGAGATCGCCGAATTGTCCCCTGGTTTGCGCCTGAACCTGCTCCAGGCCCTGGAAAGCGAGCAGCGCAAGACCGGAGACCGGGCGCGGGTGATTGCCGCCACGGCCAGGGAGATCGGGGAACTTGTCCAGAGCGGAGCCCTGCAGAAGGACCTTTTCGACCTGCTGGACGCGGTCCTGATAAAGCTTCCGCCGTTGCGGGAGCGAAGAGAAGATATCTGCCTGCTGATAAACGAGTTCATCTACAAGTTGTGCGCCAAGCACCGCAAGGCCATCATCGGGGTTCATCCCGAGGCCCTGGATATCCTCCTGCGTTACCACTGGCCGGGAAATCTGATTCAGCTGCAGAACGTAATCGAAAGGGCCCTGGCCCTGGAAGTGGATCAGATGATAAGACCGGACGATCTTCCGGCCGAGATCCGCACTTTCAGCGAAATCTCCCGCATGGGGTGACGGCCCTCAGGGGCGTCAGTCCCCGGCCGCCAGGTTTTCTGCCAGTTGTTCCGGCTCTATGGGAAGATAACTGAAGATCCTTTTTTCAAGGGCCAGGCTGTCGCGCCATACCTGCCGGGCCCTGCGTTGCAGGCTGGCGGTGGTGGCGTATCTTTTGACGATATAATCCATGCGGGTATTGAGCGAAACTATGCTGTCATGGAGGACCCGCTTGTCGGAGTAGTTGACAAGCTCGGCTTCGCTGGGAAGCCGGCCGGCAAAATAACGGTCCAGGATCACGTGCTGGCGCACGATCTCGCCCACTTCGGGAAACCCCAGCCGGGTGAGATATTCCCCTCCTGTCCGGGCGTGGTTTTCACCGGTTTCAAAACTGCGGGGCTTGGTGATGTCGTGCAGCAGGGCGGCCGCCCTGACCAGGTCGCGGTTGACACTCACGCCGGAGCCGGCAAGGCCGTCGCACAGAAACAGGGCCACCCGGCAGACCATGCGGCTGTGGTTTTGGATGTGAAGCGGCATGGCAACTGCCTCCAGCATGCGAAGACATTCCTGGCGGGCCGGTACGCGCATGTAATTCTTTCCCCCTGCTCGTGAAAACTGTGATAGAATAATAACCGGTGGGCAAGGCCCGCTCAAGCATAAACTGACCATTCCAGGACGCTTCCTGAAACCTCATCCCCCGGGGGAAGATGTCATGCTTAACGTGTCTGAAGTTTTCAACGCCGGGATAATCGAGGACAATTACAGGCGATATCGGGCCGATCCGGAAAGCGTGGATCCGCAATGGCGCCGTTTTTTCCAGGGCATGGAGTTCGGCGCCGCAAAAAGCCGCGTCCCTGCCGGAGATGACAATCAGGCCGGCCCGGTACTGAAGCAGGTGAAGGTCTCGGCCCTGATCCGCCGTTTCAGGACCCTGGGGCATCTGCTGGCCTGCCTCGATCCGCTCAGCCCCTGTCCCCGCGAGCACCCCCTGCTGGACCACCGCCGGCTCGGCCTGGAGGATTCCGACCTGGAAAGAGAGTTCCTTTGCCCGGAATTTGACTTCATGCCCCGGGCCCGGCTGGATCGCATCATCGGATTTTTGAAAGAGACTTATTGCCGCTCCATCGGAGTGGAGTTCATGCACATCCAGGATCCTGTCCAGCGCCGGTGGCTCCTGGGGCAGATGGAGCCGGTTGCCAACCGGCCCCGGCTCGATGAGGCGACCCGGCTGCGACTGCTGGAGAAACTGGTCAAGGCCGCGGTCTTCGAAAGGTTTCTCAACAGCAAGTACCTGGCCGTCACCCGTTTTTCCCTGGAAGGCGCCGAGGGCCTGCTGGTGCTGCTTGACATCCTGCTCGATCGTTTCGGTGAGCGCGGCGGGCGCGAAGTGGTGCTGGCCATGGCCCACCGGGGCCGGCTCAACGTCCAGGCCAACATCCTGGGCCGGCCGGTGGAAGAGATAATCGCCGAGTTCGAATCGTGTTACGATCCCGATCAGCTGGTGGGCGCCGGCGATGTCAAGTATCACAACGGCTACCTGGGGCATGTCGGAACATCATCGGGCAGCAGGCTGCTGGCCCTGCTGGTAAACAATCCCAGCCACCTGGAGGCGGTCGATCCGGTGGCCGAGGGCCTGGCCCGGGCGCGCCAGGAGCTTGAAGGCCGGAAAGGGCCGGCCAAAATTTTGCCGCTTCTGCTTCACGGCGATGCGGCCTTTGCCGGCCAGGGGATCGTGGCCGAAACCCTCAACATGTCCCGGCTGGAAGGGTACAAGACCGGAGGCACGGTCCACGTGGTGATCAACAACCAGATCGGTTACACCACCCTGCCCGAGGACGCCCGTTCCACCCGTTACAGCACCGATATCGCCAAGATGCTGGAAGTGCCGATCTTCCACGTCCACGGAGAAGATCCCGAGGCCCTGGCCCACGTGGCCCGCCTGGCCCTGGACTACCGCCGGCAGTTTGGCCGGGACGTGGTCATCGACATGATCTGCTACCGCCGCTACGGTCACAACGAGGCAGACGAGCCGTATTTCACCCAGCCCCTGATGTATGACCGCATCCGCCGCCGGCCGCCGGTCTACGAACTTTACGCCGCCAGGCTGGAAAAAGAAGGGCTCGTTAGCCAGGCCAAGGTGGCGGAAATGGGCAGGCCCCTGGAGCAGGCCCTGGAGGAGGCTTACAACCGGCTGCACGATTCTGCCTGCCTCTTTCCCCGGGCAGAGTTCTATCCCCGGTGGCAGGGCTACAGCGGAAAGTATTCCCACACTGCCGTGGCCACGGCAGCGGACGGCAGGACCTTGCGGGACCTGGCCCGCAGGCTCAACCGGGTGCCGGAAGGTTTCCAGCTCCATCCCAAGGTGGCGGCCCTGCTCAAAAGGAGGCTGGAGGCGGTGGAAAAAGGCCGGGGTATCGACTGGGCCAATGCCGAGGCCCTGGCCTTTGCCAGCCTGGTGACAGAAAAGGTTCCGGTCCGTCTCAGCGGCCAGGACAGCGGCCGGGGAACCTTCAGCCAGCGTCACAGCGAGATCTTCGACCGCCGCACGGGGACGGTTCACGTGCCCCTTGCCAATCTGTCTCCCGGCCAGGCCCCTTTTGCGGTTTTCAACAGCCACCTGTCCGAGGCCGGGGTGCTGGGATTCGAGTACGGCTACAGCCTGGCCCGGCCCGAGTCCCTGGTGATCTGGGAGGCCCAGTTCGGAGATTTTGTCAACAACGCCCAGGCGATCATCGATCTTTTCATCGTTGCCGGCCAGGCCAAGTGGCAGCGCCTGTCCCATCTGGTCCTGCTGCTGCCCCACGGCTGGGAGGGCCTGGGGCCGGAGCACTCCAGCGCCCGGCTGGAAAGGTTTCTCCAGCTTTGCGCCGAGGACAACATCCAGGTGTGCAACCCCACCACCCCGGCCCAGTATTTTCACCTGCTCAGGCGCCAGGTAAAGGCGCCCTGGCGCAAGCCCCTGGTCATAATGAGCCCCAAGAGCCTGCTGCGTCACAACAAGGCGGTGAGCAGCCTGGACGAGCTGAGCCGGGGCGGCTTTGCCCCGGTTCTGGACGACCCGGACCGGCCGTTGAAGGCGGCCGCGGTCCTTGTCTGCAGCGGCAAGATCTATTACCAGCTGGACGACTACCGGAAGAAAACCGGGGCCAGGGAAACGGCCCTGATAAGGCTGGAACAGCTCTACCCGTTTCCCGGCAAGGAACTGGAACGCATCCTGGACGGTTGCGGGCAGGACTGCCCGGCGGTCTGGGTCCAGGAAGAGCCGGCCAACATGGGGGCCTGGAGTTTTGTGCGCCACCGGCTGGAAGACATCCTCGGCCGGCAGGTGAGCTATGCGGGACGTCCGGCTGCCGCCAGCCCGGCAACCGGCTTTCCCCATCTCTACCGCCGCCAGCAGGAGCAAGTCGTCCGCCAGGCTTTTGCCCAGGCCGGGCGTTTTTCTTGAGCTGTGTCGAGCGCTTTTCGCGGTTGCCTTAAGATGCAAGGCGACCGGCAGACGAAATTTGAAACGCTCAATTTGGATTTTGAAAGGAATCGCCGATGTCAGTTGCAGTCAAGGTGCCCAGCGTGGGGGAATCGATCCAGGAAGCTTTTCTGGCCGAATGGTTCAAGCAAGACGGTGACCTGGTGAACAAGGACGAGGCCCTCTTCGTCCTGGAGACCGACAAGGTCACCCTGGAGGTGGCAGCCGAAGTCCGGGGGGTGCTCAAGATCCTGGTGCCTGCCGGAGAGACGGTCGCCATCGGCACCAAGGTGGGCGAAATCGAGCCCCTGGCCCAGGGCGAGGCCGAACAGGTCGTGCCGGCAGATGCCGGGCAAGAGGCGCCGCCTGCCGGGTTGCCGGAGCCGGAAGAAGAAAAGCAGGCACCTGTCGAGGAAGGCAAGGCTGAATCCCTTTCCGGTTCCAGGTTGGACCTTTCCCCGGCCGTAAGGCGCCTGGTGGCCGAAAAGGGGCTGGATCCGGCCAGGATCCGGGGCAGCGGTCCCGGCGGACGGATCACCAAGGCCGATGTGCTGCTCTACCTGGAGCAGGCCCCGGCCGGCATTCCGGAGCCCTGCACCGCCCCGGCCGAGCTGACGGCAAGTCAAGCCCCGCCGGCCGAGGTGCGCAAGCCCATGAGCCCCATCCGCCGCCGGATCGCGGCCCGCCTGCTGGAGGCCCGGCGTAACACGGCCATGCTGACCACCTTCAACGAGATCGACATGAGCGGGGCCATGGCCATGCGCAAGGCCTACAAGGAAGAGTTTGCCGCAAGGCACGGGGTTTCCCTGGGGTTCATGTCGATCTTCATCAAGGCCTGCGTGGCGGCCCTGCAAGAGTTTCCCGAAATCAATGCCTTCATCGAGGGCGACCAGATAGTCTATCACAACTACCAGCACATCGGGGTTGCCATCGGGTCCGACCGCGGGCTGGTGGTGCCGGTGATCAGGCATGCCGAGAAGTTGAGCTTTGCCGGGATCGAAAAGGCCATCGTCGACTACGTGGCCAAGATCCGGGAAAACCGGCTGGAACTGGCAGACCTGGAAGGCGGAACCTTTACCGTCAGCAACGGCGGTGTCTATGGCTCCCTTCTCAGCACCCCGATTCTCAACACTCCCCAGAGCGGGATTCTGGGCATGCACAAGATCGAGAAACAGCCGGTGGTGGTCGACGACCAGATCGTGATCCGGCCCATGATGTACGTGGCCCTGAGCTACGACCACCGGATCGTCGACGGCCGCGAGGCGGTGACTTTTCTGAAACGGATCAAGGAGCTGGTGGAAGATCCCCAACGCATGCTGCTGGAGGTGTGACCATGACGGCGGAAAAGAAATACGACCTGGTGATCATCGGCGCCGGCCCGGCCGGTTACGTGGCGGCGGTAAGAGCGAGCCGGTTCGGACTGAAGACCGCCTGCGTGGAAAAACGGCCGCGGCCCGGAGGGGTCTGCCTCAACGTGGGCTGCATCCCCAGCAAGGCCCTGCTGGACTCCAGCGAGTACTTCCACCTTGCCCGGACCGGCCTTGCCCGGCACGGTATCAGGACCGGCAAGGTGAGCCTGGACCTGGAGGCCATGATGGCCCGCAAGGACAAGGTGGTGGAAGAACTTACGGCCAACGTGGCCCGCCTGCTCAAGGGCCACAAGGTGGACCTGATCCGCGGCCAGGCCCGTCTTACAGCCGCCGACACGGTGGAAGTGACCGCTGCCGACGGCGGCCGGACGGTCCTTTCAGCCTCCCGGGCCGTTTTGCTTGCCACCGGCAGCCGGCCTTTCTTTCCCCCCGGGCTGGAGCCGGACGGCGACCTGATCGTCGGCTCCACGGCGGCACTTGCTTTCGACCGGGTGCCGGGCCACCTCGGAATAGTCGGCGGCGGTTACATAGGCCTGGAGCTCGGCTCGGTCTGGTTGCGCCTGGGTGCGAAGGTCACCGTCATCGAAATGCTGCCTGCCATTGCCGCATCCCTGGACGGCCAGGTGGGCCGGGCCCTGGAGCGTATCCTGCGCCGGCAGGGTTTTGACATCAGGACAAACACCCGGGTGGTGGAGGCCAAGGTGGCCGGCAAGAAAGTGGAGGTCACCCTGGAGAAGGAAGACAAGCGCGAAAAGCTGCGCTTCGACCGGCTGCTGGTGGCCGTGGGCCGCAAGCCCCTGACCGAGGGGCTGGGGCTGGAGCAGGTTGGGGTGAAAACCGATCCTGCCAGCGGGCATGTCATCGTCGACAGTTCGTATCGTACCAGCGTGGACCGAATCTATGCCGTCGGAGACCTTGTGCCCGGCCCCATGCTGGCCCACAAGGCTTCGGCCGAGGCCCTGGCGGCGGTGGAAGGGCTGGCCGGCCGCTTTGGCGAGGTGAACTACGACGCCATGCCGGCGGTGGTCTATACCTGGCCGGAGGTTGCCGCCGTCGGCCTGACCGAAGAGCAGGTCAAGCAGCGCCAGGTGCCGTACTGCGTGGGGACCTATCCTTTTTCAGGTGCCGGGCGGGCAAGGTGCATGGGCCAGAGCGAGGGGTTTGTCAAGCTGATCGCCCATGCCAAGACCGACCGTATTTTAGGAGTGCATATAATCGGCGCCCGGGCCGCCGACATGATCGCCGAGGGCGTGCTGGCCATGGAGTTCGGGGCCAGTGCCGAGGACATCGCCCGTACCATCCATGGCCATCCCACCTTTTCCGAGGCCCTGATGGAGGCGGCCATGGCGGTTGGCAACTGTTCGGTCTATTCTTCCTGAAGGGCCGGCCCGCGGCCTGCCTTGCTGAAGAGCATCATGTACAGGACCACCAGGTAGCCTGCCAGGGCGGCCGGTGCGGCCGGGGCCCAGTAGGTTCCCAGGGGGGCCAGGACGATGGCCGTCAGCCAGTGAAGGGCTATTATCAGGCGGTCGTTGAGCCGGATGGGAAAGTCGTGGCTGCGGCAGATTACCGCCAGTCCGCTGAGGTTCCAGCCGTAAAGGGCGGCAAAAGAGTGCATCCGCAGCAGCCACTTGGCGTGGCGGGGAGAAAAATCGGGCACGAAGTGCAGCACGATATAGATGATTCCGGTGATGGCCGTGTACCAGAGAAAGAACATGCCCGAGGTAAGAAAGCGCTTTTGCTGGACCGCCTTTCCCAGGCGATGGTAGAGAAAGTACATCAGCACCACGGCCGCGAACAGGATCCAGGTCACCACCATCTGGGCCGCCGGCTTTTCGTAGAGGATGAACAGGAAAAAGATTATCACCCCCAGGTTGACCGTCCAGAACTCTGCGTTTTTCAGCCGGCGCAGCCTGCGGCTGAAATCCCCCCGCATGAAGGAAAACATCACCGCCATGGTGATCAGGGACAGGGGAAAGGAAAACCCGAGGAAAAAGGTGTCCAGCTTGAGCATGGGAAAGGACACCAGGTGCAGCCAGGTGTTGTTGATCATCACCAGGGCCGATATCACCAGTGCGCTCGAAAGACACAGCAGGGCTGCCTGGTGAAACTTCAGAAAGACCGGCTCGGTTGCCCTGAAGATGCCGGCCGGCAGCAGGGAAAAGCGCCTGATGCGCACCGTTTCCACCAGGGCCGCCAGGGCCAGGGCCAGGATCACCGATGCCAGGTAGCGGTCGAAGAAGGCGCACAGGGCAAAGGCCAGGGAAAGCAGGAGGAAGGCGGCCGTCAGGCGGTTTGCCTTCCGGCCCGGCTGGCTGTAGTGCAACAGGATGGTGCCGCCGCTGCAGAGGTTGAACAGGAAGATGTGCAGCCGCTCGAAGTTGTATAGGCTGGCGCCCGGCACCAGGTGGTGCATGAAACCGAATCCCAGGGCCGTTGACATCAAAATCATCAATATTTTGCGCAAGGTCAGGGTCATATCTTTCCCATCGGCCAGCGTCCCAGCAGGTGGCGCAGGACATCTTCCAGGTCCGGATGGCGGAAACGGTAGCCGGAAGCAAGCAGTTTTTCCGGCAGCACCCTGGTGCTGGCAAGGACGATTTCGCGGCCCATCTGGCCGTAGAGCATCCTGATGGCGGCCGCCGGCACCCGCAGGCGGGCCCGACGGCCCAGCACTCTTGCCAGCACGGCGGTAAACTCGGCATTGGTAACCGGTGCCGGTGCCACCAGGTTCACCGGCCCTTCCAGGTTCTGGCAGCCCATGGCCCAGTAGATGGCGCCGATGACATCGTCGATGCCGATCCAGCTCATGTACTGGCCCCCGTCGCCCATGGGGCCTCCCAGGCCGAGCCGGAAAAGGGGCAGCATCCTGGCCAGGGCCCCTGCCCGGGGGCTGAGGGCGATGCCGATTCTGAGCAGCACGGTCCTGATGCCCGCCTGGCGGGCCGGGGACGCGGCCTTTTCCCAGCGGCTGCAGACCCCGGATATGAAGTCGATCCCGCAGGCATCTTCTTCGCTCAGCGGCTTGCCGCCCCGGTCGCCGTAAAAACCGATGGCCGAAGCGCACAAAAAGGCCTGCGGCCTGGGATCGAGGCCGGCTATGGCCGTGGCCAGCAGGCTGGTGGTGCGGTCACGGCTGGTTATGATAAGTTTTTTCTTGGCCGGTGTCCAGCGCCCCTTGCCGATGTTTTCCCCGGAAAGATGGACAACGGCGTCTATCGGCGGCAGCCCCTGCAGGTCGATGAAACCGGCGGCCGGGTCCCAGAAACGCTCGTTCGGCCTTTTTGAACCCGGCCGGCGTACCAGCCGGATGACCCGGTGGCCCCCGGTGGTCAGCATGGGAACAAGAGCCGAGCCCACCAGGCCGCTGGCCCCTGAGACCAGGATGGTCAGGGAGCGCTGTCCAAAACGGCTGTGGGCTTTCAGGTCCTCTGCCAGGGTGTTGTGGCGGTAGGTGAAAATGCGCTCCAGCCGGCGCCTCAGCCAGCCGGCGGCTGCCATGCCGGACCAGGGATGGACCGGCAGGCGGCATCTTATCCGGTCTTCGAGCCGGCAGGCCTTGTCGCCGAGGCGGTGGAAGACATGGGTGTGTTCCCAGAAGGCAAAGGGCCCCTTTTCCTGGCGGTCCTGGAAAAGGTGCGGGGGCTCGTACCTTGTGTGGACCGCCTGCCAGGTCATCCTGGCCGGCAGGGGGCCGGCTTTCAGCCTGAGGGTTACCCGGGCCCCGGCCTCGATGGTGCCGCTTTCGGCAACCACCTCGACGGGGTCCCAGGGAGGACTCAGCCGCTGCAGGGCCCCGGGCCTGGCATGCCATCTGAAAGCCTTGCTTTGACTTACCGGCAGTTCTACGGATCTTGTAAATTCCAACAAGCCTTCAGCCTTCCTTGGAGCCGTCATCCGGCAAACAGTTCGGTGCTGATGTACCTTTCTCCGGTGCTGGGCAGAATGGTTACGATCGTCTTGCCGTCGTTTTCAGGCCGTTTTGCCACCTGGAGTGCGGCCCGGGCGGCGGCCCCGGAAGATATGCCGCACAGGATCCCCTCCTTGGCGGCAAGCTGCCGGGCGGTGGCAAAGGCCTTTTCGTCGTCAACCGTGATTACCTCATCCAGCAGGTCTCGATCAAGCACGGCGGGGATAAAGCCGGCCCCGATACCCTGGATCTTGTGGGGACCCTTGCTTCCTCCGGAAAGTACCGGCGAGCCGGCCGGTTCCACGGCCACGGCCCTGAAGCCCGGCTTGCGGGCCTTGAAGTAGCGGCTTATGCCGGTGATGGTGCCTCCGGTTCCCACACCGGCCACCAGGATGTCGGCCCGGCCCTCAGTGTCGTTCCAGATCTCGGGGGCCGTGGTCTCCTGGTGGGCCCGGGCGTTGGCCGGGTTGGAGAACTGGTCCGGCATGAAGGCGTCTTCCTGTCGGGCGGCAATTTCCCTGGCCCTGTCGATGGCCCCGGCCATGCCCTGGCTGCCGGGAGTCAGGATCAGTTCGGCCCCCAGGTGGGTCAGCAGCTTGCGGCGTTCGACACTCATGGTGTCGGGCATCACCAGGGCCAGGCGGTAGCCCCTGGAGGCGCACAAAAAGGCCAGGCCGATGCCGGTATTGCCGCTGGTGGGCTCGACGATCAGGCTGTCTTTGCCGATGAGGCCTTCTTTTTCGGCCGCTTCCAGCATGGCGGCGGCAATCCTGTCCTTGACGCTTCCCAGGGGGTTGAAAAATTCCAGCTTGGCCAGGACGGTGGCCCGGCAGCCGGCGGCGGTCCGGTCCAGGCGCACCAGGGGGGTGCCGCCGATGGTGGCCCCGATCTTGGTGTAGTAGCGCATGGGATCCTCCTTTACCCGGAAGGCTGCTTGTAGATCAGCCGCGGCTGCTCCATGATCACCCGGGTGTCGGGCGGCACCGACTCGGTGAGCCAGACGTTGCCGCCGATTACGCAGCGGGCGCCGATTACGGTATCTCCGCCCAGGATGGTGGCCCCGGAGTAGATGATGACATCGTCTTCGATGGTGGGGTGCCGTTTTTTACCCCGCCATTTTTCGCCCGCATTCTGGGGCAGGCTGAGGGCCCCCAGGGTCACTCCCTGGTAGATGCGGACGTTGGAGCCGATGACGGTGGTCTCGCCGATGACCACCCCTGTTCCATGGTCGATGACGAAGCGGGGACCGATGGTGGCGCCGGGATGGATGTCGATTCCGGTCAGGCTGTGGGCGTACTCGGTCATCAGCCGCGGCAGCAGGGGCACGCCGAGCTCGAAGAGCCGGTGGGCCACCCGGTAGACCATGATGGCAAAGATTCCGGGATAGCAGAAGATCACCTCGTCGTGGTTCTTGGCGGCCGGGTCGCCTTCCAGGGTGGCCTGAACGTCGGTTACCAGCAGGCGGCGGATGGCGGGGATCGATTCCAGGACGGCCAGAGCCTTTTCCTGGCCGCTCAGGTCGCACTCGGAACAGCTCATGTCGTAGCGCAGGCATTCGTGGCGGATGCTGTGGGTGATCTGTTCGGCCAGCATGTCGTAAAGGGTGGTGACGGATTGTCCGAGACTGTACTTGGCGTTGGCCGGATCTAGTTTTTCTTTGGAGAAATATCCCGGAAAGATCAGCTCCCGGAACTTGTCGATCAGGTCGGCCACATAGCCTTCCGATGAAAGCGGTTCATAGTCGATGTGGGTATAACATTCCCCGGTTTCGCAATGGGCGATGATCTTTTCGGCCAGCTCCGGCAGGCGGGATTTCATCTGCCGGCGGAAGGCTTCATCGGTTCTGCAGGTGTTTTGCTTCGGAAGGGCCGGTTTTTCTCCGTTCATGATCGCTCCTGCGGTATTTGGGGTCCTGTCCGGCCGCCAGGCGAGGATGTGGCCCCGCCCGGGACCGGAAACCTTCATTACTCAAAGTAAGCCTCTTTCGAATCAAGGCAAGTCGGGAGTTTGAAGACAATAGCCGACACCCGGAACGGTTATTATATGGCGGGGATTACGGGGATGGGGTTCTATTTTGGCGCGCAGGTGCTGAATATGGACATCGATGGCGCGGCTCCAGCGGTAGAGCTTGCCGTCCGGCCAAAGGGCCTGCCGGATTTTTTGCCGTTCCATTACCCGGCCGGCATTGGCGGCGAGCAAAAGCAACAGCTTGAATTCCTTGGGGGTAAGGTTCACCGGCCTGCCGTTTATCCGCACCTGGCGTTTGGCCTGGTCGATGACTAATGGCCCCAGACGCAAAGGGGTCTGTTTGCTTTCAGCTGAAGATCGTCTCAGGCAGGCCCGGATTCTGGCGGCAAGCTCCAGGTACTCGAACGGTTTGACCAGGTAATCGTCGGCCCCGCTGTCGAGCCCCAGAATTTTGTCTGCCAGGCTGTCTCTGGTGGTAAGTACGATTATGGGCAGCCTGGAGCGCCGGCGGATTATGCGGCAGACCTGAATGCCGTCCATATCGGGAAGAACCAGGTCGAGAAGCATCAGGTCGACTTTGGTCCGGTCGAGCAACTTGATGGCGTGCCGGCCGCTGGCGGTGGTTTCGACCTTGAAGCCGTCCATTGTAAGGTTCGTCCGGAGGTTGTGTTCCGTTCCGACATCGTCTTCCACCACGAGAATCCTGGAAGTTCTTTGTTCCATCCCTACCGGCCTCCTGATCAAAAACAAGGAGTTTGGCGTGAAATCAAATCCAAATGGATCTGGCGGTAAGAAATTGCGGTCAGAAAACAACTGGTTGAATCAGCAAGATTTCGAAGACGGCGCTTTCAAGATTCAGCTGCCGAGTTGTGTTAAAGATACCAGAGAATTGAATTTATCTCAAGCTTTGAAATTAACAAATTCTTAACAAGAATTAACACTTTCTTTACATGGTCTTTGCTATATTGAATACAAGCCGGGCGCTTTTCGAACCTCCCTTTAGACGCAAGGTGTGCCGGCGGCGCAGACTTACTGTCGAAACGCCCGATTCGGATTGAAAAAACACTGGCGGGTCATCACAGACAGAGCGGTGGCCTTCAAGAGTCATCACTTAGCAATCACCGCAGGTATTTATGAAAAGATTGACGAAAGCCCTTATTCTTGTGGCCGTTGGTGTTTTGGTGGCTTTTCCTCTTTTCAGCATGACCTATTACACCATGGTCAGAACTTCGACCCCCGGATTCTGCGCGTCATGCCACGAAATCCGCCCGGCTTACGACAGCTGGAAGACGTCCACCCACGTGAATAACGCCCAGGGGTTCGTGGCCGATTGTATGGACTGCCACCTGCCGGCGCCCCACCAGATGTTCAGCTTTTTCTACGCCAAGACCGTCCACGGCATCAAGGATATCGTGGTCCACTTTTTCGGCGGTCCTTACGACCGGGCGGTCAACCGCGAAAAAGCATATGCTTCTTTCACCAACGCCCAATGCCAGAAATGCCATCGCAATCTGCTATACATACCCAACAACAGGGGAGCCATGCTGGCCCACCGGACGGTGCTCTATCCGCGGCCGGGCTATGAAAAGAAATGTGTCGATTGCCATCGCAACCTGGTTCACAATCCATCCCAGGTATATCGTTACAAACAATACCAGCCGCCTTACCGCGGCAACGGAGTTTGAGCGTTCGGTTTTGTATCGGCGCAAAGGCCGGCTGGTTAACCTTTTAGCAATGAGGGGGGAATCATGAAAGTCGTGACAGTCGCCAAATCACTGGCGTGGTCGGCGGTCATGCTGCTGGTGGCCTTGACGGCCGTTTCCCTGGCGGCTCAACAAAACCTGCCCAAGCAAAAAGAGTTTCGCATCGAGCGCAGCATGGCTCCCCAGGCCATAGCCTGCATCGAGTGTCACAAAAGCGAAAATCCCGGACTTTTTGCGGACTGGGCTCACAGCCGGCATGCCAGTGCGAACATCACTTGCTACGACTGCCACAAGGCAGATGCTTCCGATCCCGATGTCAGCAAGGAGCACTACAAACAATACCAGCGTTCCGACACCAAGTACGGCAAGCAGGAGTACAAGGTGCCCATCTCGGCCGTGGTAACCCCCAAGGACTGTTCCCGCTGTCATCCGGATGAGGCCATGCAGTACAGCCGCAGCAAGCACGCCAATACGCTGGAGATAATCTGGAAGCTGGATCCCTGGCTCAACAAAGGCATGAACAGTGACGCGGAAAGAATAGCCGGCTGTTTCCATTGCCACGGTACGATTTTGAAGAACAAGGACGGCAAATTCGATCCGGCCACCTGGCCCAACGTCGGGGTGGGGCGGATCAACATGGACGGCAGCAAGGGAAGCTGCACGAGCTGCCACACCCGCCATCGTTTTTCGCTGATGGAGGCCAGAAAACCTGAAGCCTGCGGCCAGTGCCACCTGGGGCCGGATCATCCCCAGATCGAAATCTACATGGAATCCAAGCATGGCGACATCTATACGGCCCACGGCTCAGAATACAACTGGAACGCAGCGCCCGGAACCTGGACCGCCGGGGTCGATTTCCGCGGTCCCACCTGTGCCTCCTGCCATATGTCCGGCGCCGGCACCACCCTGGGAACCCATGATGTAACCGAGCGTCTGTCCTGGGAACTGCAGGCACCCAAGAGCATGCGTCCGGAAGATTTTCCCGCCTTCCCGGCCAAGACCAACTGGAAGGTGGAGCGCGAAAAGATGAAAGCGGTCTGCATCCAGTGCCACGGCAAGACATGGGTGGAAGACCATTACTACAAGATGGACAAGGTGGTGGAAGAGTACAACCAGAATTATTTTATTCCGGCCAAGAAGGTGTTTACAGAACTCAACGAAAAGGGGCTGCTCGACAAGTCCCGGTTTTTCGATGAGCGCCTGGAAGTAGAATTTTACGAACTCTGGCACCATGAAGGACGGCGGGCCAGGATGGGTGCGGCCATGATGGCTCCCGACTATTCATGGTGGCATGGCTTCTATGAATGCAAGAAGCGTTTCAACAATTTCATGGAAGAGGCCCGCGACATGCTCGAGCACAACCGGAAAGCCTATAAGGCCGAGGACTACCCCAACGCCACCGGCGATACCACCAGACCCAAGGAGCTGTTTGGCGACAAATAAGTCTCGCAGCTGACAGGCTATATAAAGAACAAGCGGCGGACCGGCCATTTGGGGCCCGGCCGCCGCTTTCGTTTCCGGCTCTGTGTCAGGTAAAAAGGCACAGCTTGCATTCCTTGGCGTATTTGAGAAATTCTTCGGCGGTCCACACCTTTACACCCTCGATCAGTTTTGATTCGTCTATTTCCATCATGTCCACGGTCATCTTGCAGGCAATCAGCTCCACGCCTTCGATCTGGGCCATCTCCTGAAGATCGGCCAGGGAAGGGATGTTGGCCTTGGCGATTTTCTGTTTCATCATGCTGGTGGCGATGGTGGTCATGCCGGGAATGGCGCCCATGACTCCGGGGGGAAAGAACTTGGCCCGGTCGACTCCGCCTTCCAGCACCAGATTCATGCCCATGAAAGAGTAAAAAATCTTGCTTTCCATTCCCAGGCGGGCGGCGTTGATTCCCAGAACCAGGGACGGATAGGCCCCGTCAAGGGTGTCTTTTACGCAGATGAAGGCTGCCTTTTCTTTTTCCTGAGCCATTGACCTCTCCTTTCTGTTGGCTGGATGTTTTTCCGACTATTTTCGTATGATGAGCCGCGCTGCGGCCCGGGGTTACAAAGCCGCTCTGCGCGGCAGCCGAAACAGGATCGAAACGGGCGCGGGGATGATCGCAATCCGGATGCGGCAGTTACAATTTCAGGACGGGAGTTGATTTTTAGCGCGGCATTGGCATATTAGATTTATAGATCGGCCCGCCGGGGTCTGCAAATATTTTTTGCCGGCCTCCCGGGCAAAGAGAGGCTTTGCCGCTGCCACAATGGCATAAACCCGTTACCAACGTTTACAGGAGTGTGGATCAATGGCCAAGGAAGATCATGACCGGGAAGAAAAGACCGATTCGTCAATGAGTATCGGCGGACAAAAGATGTGCAGTGACGGTGAATGCGTAGGACAGATAATCGCTGAAGATGAAGGCAAAAAAGAGGCCGGCGGGCGGAAAGACAATCAGGCCGAAGCCGGATCGTCCATGCGGGCCGGAAAGCACCAATGTGTCGATGACCAGTGCATCGGCAAGAGCTGATCAGGCCGAATCGCCGTGTGCCAAATTCAAGCATCAAGACCGCGTGCGTTGCGGGCGCCGGCTGTCCGGCCCCTGTGAATCCCGGCGGTTTCCCGTGATCGTTTTTGGGGCCGGCTTGCCCGCATGCGGTAATAAACCATCAGGCTGCCGGAGTTTCAATCGTTCCCGGCGCACGGGGACGATTGAAACCTTCCCCTTCCGGGGGGCGGTGGTTTGCCGTAAAACCGGGATCTGCGCACCCCTTCGGATTTTCCTGTTCCCATCTTGACGGATATGCCGTGTTGCCGGCAGGCTCGAAAAGTGCTAAACTTGAACCTGCATTTCCGTCAGACCCAGACAATGACTCGACCGAGTAATGTTTTTGCCCTCCGTTGCTAAAGTAATTTCAGGGCTGTTCGATATACAGATCAGACAATGGATTTGGCTGAGCTAAAATCTGAACCCTGACTGTACATTTCTGTTTCCTGTAAACCGGATGGTGTCTTTCCTCATCTGCCCTGGTGTAAGTCTGTAATAATTCGCCTTGTTGTCCGCTGATATCGTCGTTTTTGGATTCCGGCGCTTAAAAGCCGGTCGGGGTAATCAAAAGATTGCATTCAAGGAGAAGAAAATGACACCCGTGACTCTTGTGCCACAGCCGGACGTGCTCCAGGTTCCCTGGGGCTGGTTTCAGGCATTGCTGGTATTTACTTTCATCCTTCATCTGTTGCTGATGAATACCATGCTGGGCAATGCCATCCTGGCAGTATTTGCCGGACTGGGCAGAAATGAAGATTACCATGCCATGGAAAAGCAGGCCTCGGTCAACCTGCCCTACGCCATCGCCTTTACCGTCAACATCGGTGTGGCGCCCCTGCTTTTCCTCCAGGTGCTCTATGGCCACCTGATTTACGCAAGTTCGGTGCTGATGGCCGTCTACTGGCTGTCGGTGGTGGGCCTGCTGATAATCGCCTACTACTGCGCCTACATCTACGATTTCAAATTCGAGGCCCTGGGTTCGCGGCGCACGCTGCTTATCGCCGCGAGCGCCGTTCTGATGCTGACCATCGGCTTCATCTTCACCAACAACATGACCCTGATGCTGACACCGGCAAAGTGGCAGGCCTATTTCTCCAATCCCAACGGCACCATCCTCAACCTGTCCGATCCGACCCTGGTACCGCGCTACCTGCATTTTGTCACCGCCTCGGTGGCCATCGGAGGGCTCAGCCAGGCCATCTACTGGAAGATCAGACAGCAAAAGGGACTGGAACAGGCAGCTTCCAGGGTGGCCATCGGCATGCGCTGGTTTTTCAGGGCCACCGTGGTGCAGCTGGCGCTGGGAACCTGGTTCTTGCTGGCCCTGCCCTCCGGAGTGCTTTCCCGGCTGACGAGCGGGGCCCTCTATCCAACCATCCTGCTGATTGCCGCCGCCACAGCCGTGCTGCTGGTGCTTTATTTCGGAATCAAACAGCAGGTCTGGCCGGCTGCGGCCTGTGTTGCGGCCACCGTCACCATCATGGTGCTCATCAGAGACTTTGTCAGGGCGGCTTACCTGGAGCCGTTTTTCTCCCTGTCCGATCTCAAGGTGGCCCCCCAGTACTCGCCCATGATCATGTTCCTGGTTTCCTTCGTGGTCGGCCTGATCATCGTGGCCTATATGCTCAAGCTGGCCGCAGCAGCGGGAAAGGAGGCCTGAGATGAATTATCCGGTTTGGGAATTATACTTTGCCGGCGGTGGGCTGCTGATAGCCTTCATCGCCGTGGTCCACGTCTATGTCTCTCATTTTGCCGTCGGCGGCGGGCTCTTCCTGGTGCTCAGCGAGATCAAGGCCTACCGTGAAGCCTCGGCGCCCATCCTGGAGTACACCAGGAGACACGCCAAGTTCTTCCTGCTGCTGACCATGGTCTTCGGCGGGCTGACCGGGGTGGGGATCTGGTTTACCATCGCCCTGCTCAACCCGGCCGCCACCTCGGATCTGATCCATACTTTCGTTTTCGGCTGGGCCACCGAGTGGGTGTGCTTTCTGGGCGAGATCGTGGCCCTTTTCATATACTACTACACCTTCGGCAAGATGCGGCCCCGCCAGCACCTGAAGATCGGCTGGCTGTACTTCATGTTCGCCTGGCTGTCGCTTTTTCTGATCAACGGAATCATCGATTTCATGCTCACGCCCGGACGCTGGCTGGAAGACGGCAATTTCTGGTCGGGCTTTTTCAATCCCACCATGTGGCCGGCCATGTTCTTCCGGACATCGCTTGCCTTCATGTTTTCCGGCATCTTCGGCATCCTGACGGCGGTTTTCATCAAGGATGACGCCACCCGCAGGATCATGGTCCGCTACTGCGGCCGCTGGGTGCTTTTCCCCTTTGTGGCCGTGCTGGTTTCCGGCTACTGGTACTTCAAGGCCCTGCCGGCCGAGATCCAGGAGATGATAACCCGCAGGTCGCCCGAACTGTGGGTCTATTTCAAGTGGTTCTGGATCGTTTCGGCGGCCATCTTCGTCATCGGGGTCCTGAAGGCCGCCTGGGCTCCCCAGCGCCTGGGAAAGGCCCTGGCCTTCGTCCTGCTGGCCATCGGCCTGATGTACATGGGCACCTTCGAGTTCATGCGCGAAGGCGGCCGGAGGCCTTACGTGATCTATAAGCACATTTTCACCAACAGCATGCGGGTGCGGCAGCAGGCCGAGGTAAACCGGCGCGGAATCCTGCAGACCGCCCGCTGGGTAAAAAACAGGCAGATAACCGCCGCCAATCAGATGGAGGCCGGCCGGGAGATATTCCGTCTGGAGTGCATAAGCTGCCATTCGGTGGGCGGGGTGCTCAACGACATTCTGCCGGTGACCGCAAAGTTCAGCGTTTTCGGCATGGACAGCCAGCTGGACGGCATGGGCAAGATAAACCGTTACATGCCGCCCTTTTTCGGCACCCGCCAGGAACGCCTGGCCCTGGCAAACTACATCGTCCGGGGTCTGCACGGTAAAAAAGACGCCGACGAGCCCGTTGTAAGGACCGACCCCGGTCCGGTGGACGTGCCGGCCTTCGATGCCGACAAGGACAGCTACGTGCTGCTGGCCTGGAACGATCTGGGCATGCACTGCATCTCCGACAGCGATCCATACTGGGTCCTGCTGCCGCCGGCAAACGACCTGATGGCCCAGCTGATCAAAAGGGGTCCCAAGCCCGAGGTGGTTACCAGGGACGTTGTGATAGAATACCGGGTGGAGCCGGATTTTGAGAACCCGGCCTCCCATGTGGCCTTCTGGAATTATGCCCACGCCGTATTCGGCAAATCCCTCAAACAGAACATCGGGTTGTCGGGCAACGGTCTCAAGGGCGAGATGGAATTCAACGCCGAGCGCAGGGTTTTCGAGGCCGACCTGATACCGGTGGTGCCTTATCCGGACTCGGGCGGTTTCAACCCCTATCCGATGTTCACCATCACGGCCCGGGACAAAAAGACCGGCAGGGTTCTGGCGACCACCAAGACAACCGCTCCCACCTCAACCGAGATGGGCTGCCGCAACTGCCACGGCGGCAAGTGGCGGGTTGCCGGGGTGGCCGGCTTCAGCGCCGAGACCGCCATGGACGTTTTGAAGATGCACGACAAGCACAACCGGACCGATCTTCTGGCAAGATCGCGCCGGGGAAAGCCGGTTCTTTGCCAGTCCTGCCATGCCGATCCCATCCTGGGAGCCAAGGGCGACGGCGTCCGGCTCAACCTGCCGGCGGCCATCCACGGCTGGCACGCCAACTACCTTTCCATGCGGGGCACCGAGGCCTGCTACAAGTGCCATCCGTCTTCACCCCGGGGGCCCACCAAATGCCTGCGGGGGATCCACTCCAAGACCATGGACTGCACTTCGTGCCACGGCACCCTGGAAGATCACGCCCTTTCCCTGCTCAAGGCCGAGGCGGCCGGAGGCAAGGCCGAGGCCCGTAGGCTGATGGCGCATCTGGTTCCCCGGAAGGTGGCCTCGGTCGGGGACGTAAAGGGCCGCAAGCCCTGGTTCAACGAGCCTGACTGCCTGGCCTGTCATCAGGGTTACGGCCCGGCGGCCAAAGGATCGTCTTCGTTCAACAGGTGGACGGCGGGCAGGGAAAAACTGTACCGCGAAAGCCACGGCCGTCACGGGTCCCTGATGTGCGAGGCCTGCCACGGAGCGCCCCATGCCATCTTTCCGGCCGCCAACCCGTACGGGTTCAACCGGGACAACATCGCCCCCATCCAGTACCAGCAAAAGGCCGCCAGCCTGGGCAAGGGCAATTGCCGGGTCTGTCACCTCAAAAAGCCGGGGCGCGGAGGGCACCACGACGGTATGTAAGTTTGAGCAGGTTTGAAGATGTTTGAAGATTGAAAGGCCGGCCCGGACAAAGCATGTTGCCCGGGCCGGCCTTGACCGTCTCCGGATGCCGGCATCTTGTTCCTGAATTTCCCCACAGACCCCGATAGAGCTCAAAGGCCGGTTGCGGCCAGAAATTTTGTGATCATCCCGGCCGCCGCTTCTGTTTGGGCCGGTTCGAGCCACTTTATCTCCGGATCGGCCCGGAACCAGGTAAGCTGGCGCTTGGCATAGCGGCGGTGATCGCGCTTGATAAGATCGACGGTTTCCTGCCAGCGAAGGTCTCCGTCGATGTAGGCCGTCATCCGGCGGTATCCCAGGGACTGCATGGCCTTGAGATGGGGGCCGAACCCGCCGCACAGCAGGCCTTCGACTTCTTCCAAAAGCCCCCGGGCGATCATCAGATCGACCCTTTTTTCGATCCGCCTGTAAAGCCTGGAACGCTCGATGTTCAGGCCTATCTTGACAGTATTGTATCGCTCTTGTCCGAAGCGGTGAGCCCTGTGATGATCCGAAAGGGGCACGCCGGTCAGTTCATAGACCTCCAGGGCCCTGATGATTCTGTAGGTATCGTTGGGATGCAGCCTGGCTGCGGTTTCAGGATCAACGGCGGCAAGCTCTTTGTGGAGGGCCTGTGATCCGGCGGTTTCGGCCTTTGTGCGCAGTTTTTCCCTCAGTTCCGGATCGCCGGCTCCGGCCCGGAAAAGGCCCTTCAGCAGGGCCTTGATATAGAGACCTGTCCCGCCGACGACAAAGGGGACGATCCCCCGGCTGTGGAGCCGATCGATCACCGCGGCGGCCCGGCGGGCATAGGCGGCGGCGTCGAATTCCCGGTCCGGCTCGAGAAAATCGACAAGGTGGTGGGGGACCATTCGGCGCTCGGCGGCAGTCGGCTTGGCCGTGCCGATTTCAAGATGCCTGTAGATCTGCATCGAATCGGCTCCAACGATCTGGCCGTTGAATCGCCGCGCCAGTTCGATGGCGACCCCGGTCTTGCCGATACCGGTCGGTCCGCAAATGACGATCAGGCGGGGGCGGGGCGGAGCTGACATGTGGCGGTGCCCGGCCGTAATTCAGTCTCCCATTTCGGCCATGAAATCGTCGTAAAGGCTTTCCAGGGCCAGCTTGTGCTTGGCCTCTTCCTGGCAAAGGATTTTGAAGACCTTGCGGGCCTGCTCGTCCTCGGCCTTGTCCAGCAGCTGATTGTAGAGCTTGAGAGCCTTTTCTTCGCGCTTGGCGGCCAGCATCAGGATTTCGTTGTAAGGCATGCCGGGACGGTAATCGACCTCGTCGGTAAAGTCGCTGCGCTTGATGTCGGTTATCCACTCGAACTTGTAGTCCGCCAATTCGCGGCCGGCCTCACCGGCCTTGAAATCTTCCAGCAGCCGCTGGTGTTTGCGTTCCTGCTCGGCAAACTCCTCCAACATCTGGCGTTTTCCTGAAAACTTCTCTTCCCTGCTGAGGTTCGTGTAGAATTCGACGGCTTCTTTTTCCCTTTCGATGGCAAAATCGATGATTTCGCCGATGCTCTTGAAGTTCATGCATGCTTCCTTTCTGCGGTGTCCACCGCCGGGGAGAGTGTTCCGCAACCCGGCCAGAAATTCCCGCCGGGTTTTTCATGGCCTTTTTATGATAATAGTGACTTGGCGGTCCAAGTCAACCGGAAGCTGGCCGGCTGAAAGGCATCCGCGGAGCCAATAATTTCTTGAAATATGAGCATAATCTCATAAACTGCGGGGACAGTCTCTCAATGTTCGGCAGCAGGTGCCCGAATTTTATTGACAACTTGAATTACAGTCTATAGAGAGAAAATTTGGTTCGGCTTCAGCAAGCGTCAGATTACAATGCGCCGACATTCGGATTCAGTTGCGCATGACAATTTGTTTTACCCAGACAGGAGATTGACAATGGCAAATGAGGTAATCGGTTCTGTCATGATAGTGGGTGGCGGTATCGCCGGAATGCAGGCGGCCCTCGATCTGGCCAATTCCGGCTATTATGTTTACCTGGTTGAAAAATCACCTTCCATCGGAGGGGTAATGGCCCAGTTGGACAAGACCTTTCCCACCAACGACTGTGCCATGTGAATCATCTCTCCCGTACTGGTCGAGGTCGGCCGGCATTTGAACATCGAGTTGATCACTTACTCGGACATCGAGGCGGTTGAGGGACAGCCCGGAAAATTCAGGGTCAAGGTGAGAAAACGGGCCCGCAGCATCGACATGGATCTGTGCACCGGCTGTGGTGCCTGTGTCGAAAATTGTCCCGTGGTCCAGACCACCGTCGCTTGATCGGTTTCCCATCGATACAATTCGGATCAGTTGGCACCGCCAACCGCAAATTATTTATATAATCTGTTAGTAATTTTGGGAGAAATGGCAAATGAACGAGGCATCTGAGATCCAAACCCGGCAGGATCCAGAGATTGATTTCAGGCAGCTGGATGACATCATCGAGGGGCAGTTCGGCAATGACAAGGAAAACCTGATCATGATCCTGCAGGCCATTCAGAAACAGTACAATTACCTGCCCAAGCCCGCCCTGACCTACCTGGCGGCCAAAATCAAGGTGCCGGTCAGCAAGATTTACGGCGTGGCCACCTTTTACGCCACCTTCAGCCTGGAGCCCCGGGGCCGCAACATCGTTTCGATCTGTCTGGGTACTGCCTGTCATGTCCGCGGCGGTGACAGGGTGCGTGAGCGGATATGCGAAACCCTCAATATTACCGACGGCCAGACCACGCCCGACGGCAGGTTCACCCTGGAGACCGTCCGCTGCATCGGATGTTGCTCGCTGGGGCCGGTGGTGAAGATCAACGATGACATGTACGGCCGGATCGGCTCTGACGAAGTAGAAAAGGTGTTGAATCAATACGAATAATCGCAAGAGCGAGGCATAGACAATGAAAATCGAGTCTATCCAGGACTTGGAAAAGATCAAGCAGCAGTACTCTTCAGGATTGTACAATCCCGGTGTCGTCAAAGTTAACGTGGGCATGGCCTCCTGCGGAATTGCGGCCGGCGCCCAGGCCGCCTACGACAAGGCCGCCGCAGCTTTCGAGGGCGATAAGGACGTCCTGATTTGTCAGACAGGCTGCATCGGTTTCTGCGAGGCGGAACCCCTGGTGGAAATCTTTGCCGATGGCAAACCAAGGGTCATGTACAAAAATATCACCGAGGACAGGATCCTGGATGCCATTGAAGACTACCGCAACGGTGTTTCCCGGAAAAAGTGGATCCTGGGCCAGTTACGTGATCCCCGGTGCCTGCTGGAAGACGATGTCGACAATCCGGTGGACAAGGTGGAGCCGTACGAGGATATCCCCTTTCTGGAAGAGGTGCCTTTTTACAAGAACCAGGTGAAGGTCGCCCTGCGCAACTGCGGCTACATCGACCCGGATTGCATCGAGCAGTACATCGCCCGCAAGGGATATTTCGCCTTCCTGGATGCCCTCAAAAACAAGGAGCCCGGTCAGATAATAGATATAGTCAAGGCTTCCGGTCTGAGGGGCAGGGGCGGAGGCGGTTTCCCCACCGGCATCAAGTGGGCCACCTGCGCCAAGCACGAAGGCGAGCGTTACATCATCTGCAATGCGGACGAAGGTGATCCCGGTGCCTACATGGACCGCAGCATCCTCGAGGGCGACCCCCACAGCGTGCTGGAAGGCATGCTGATCGCGGCCTTTGCCATCGGGTCGCGCCAGGGGTTCATCTACGTGCGCAACGAATATCCGCTGGCCGTCAAGCGGCTCATGACTGCAATCAAGCAGGCCGAAAGCTGCGGGTTGCTCGGCGACGACATCGCCGGTACCGGTTTCTCTTTCAATATCAAGATTTCCACCGGCGCCGGCGCCTTCGTCTGCGGGGAATCCACCGCCCTGATGGCTTCCCTGGAAGGCCAGGTGGGACGGCCCCGGGCCAAGTATGTCCACACCGTGGAAAAGGGCTTCCGCAACAGTCCTTCCAACCTGAACAACGTGGAAACCTACGCCAACGTGCCGCCCATCCTGCTCAAGGGGGCCGACTGGTATTCCGGCCTGGGCACCGAGCACAGCAAGGGGACCAAGGTGTTCTCCCTGGTGGGCAAGGTGAAAAATACCGGCCTGGTGGAAGTGCCCATGGGAATATCGCTGAAAGAGATAGTCTTCAGTATCGGCGGCGGGGTTCCCAAAAAGAAGAAGTTCAAGGCCGTCCAGACCGGCGGCCCTTCCGGCGGCTGTATCCCGGAAAAGTACATGGATCTGCCGGTGGACTACCAGAGGCTGGCCGAAGTGGGATCCATCATGGGCTCCGGCGGCATGATCGTCATGGACCAGGACACCTGCATGGTGGACGTGGCCCGTTACTTCCTCGATTTTCTAAAGGAGGAATCATGCGGCCAGTGCAATCCCTGCCGGGAAGGTATCAAACAGATGCTGGACATCCTGACCCGCATCTGCCAGGGAGAGGGACAGGAAGGCGATATCGAGCTGCTGGAAGAACTCGGCTCGATGGTCCAGAAGTTTTCCCTCTGCGGCCTGGGGACCTCGGCTCCCAACCCGGTCCTCACCACCATTCTCTACTTCAGGCAGGAGTACGAGTCCCACATCCGGGACAAGAAGTGTCCCGCCGGAGTGTGCAAGAAACTGTTCCATTACGAGATCGACAGCGAAGCCTGTACCGGCTGCCATGTGTGCGCCCGCAAGTGCCCCCAGGAGGCCATCAGCGGGGAGAAGAAAAAACCGCATGTCATCGACCAGGAAAAATGTATAAAATGCGGTATTTGCTATGATGCCTGCAAATTCAATGCGATTGCCATTCGATAAGCACAGGGGATTGCGATGATTACTTTCAAGTTAAACGGTAAAGAAGTCCAGGGTGAAGAAGGCCAGTACATTCTTCAGGTGGCTGAAAAGTACGGCGTCGATATTCCGACCCTGTGCCACCACAAGGCCTTGGAACCGGCCGGCATGTGCCGCCTGTGTACGGTTGAACTGTTCGACGGGCGCCGGACACGCTTTGTCACTGCCTGTAATTATCCCATCTGGGAGGGCATGGAAGTCAATACTGATTCCGAGGCAGTCCGCCAGGGCCGCAAACTGATCGTGGAACTGCTGCTGGCCAGATGTCCGGATGTGCCCTTGTTGCAGAAACTGGCCAAAGAATACGGCATCGAAAAGCCGCGCTTCAAGACCGAGGACGACACCTGCATCCTATGCGGGCTGTGTGTCCGGATGTGCGAAAAGATGGGCAACAGCGCCATCGCCCTGACCGGTCGCGGAGTGGAAATGAAGGTGGACACGCCTTTCCATGTCCAGACCGACGTTTGTATGGCCTGCGGGGCCTGCGCCTCGGTCTGTCCCACCGGCCACATCACCCTGGAAAAGATCAGGGAGGAGATCACCAGGAAGCAGAACGTACAACTGATTCCGTCCGAATACGACGTGGGTCTCAAGGGCCGCAAGCCGGTCTACGTGCCCTATGCCCAGGCGGTTCCCAATACGCCGGCCATCGACCGGGACGTGTGCATGTATTTCAAGACCGGCGGCTGCAAGGTCTGTACCGAGTTCTGCGGGGTCGACGCCATCGACCACGGCCAGGAGGACGAAGTGGTGGAACTGGAGGTGGGCTCCATCATCCTGTCACCGGGCTTCAAACCCTTCGATCCTTCCCGGTTCGATACTTACAACTATGCCAAGCACCCCAACGTGATCACCTCCATGGAGATGGAGCGCATCCTGTCGGCTTCGGGACCCACCGGCGGCCACCTGGTGAGGCTGTCGGACCACAAGGAGCCGAAAAAGATCGCCTGGTTTCAGTGTATCGGCTCCCGGGACCTGAACCGTTGTGACAACTCGTACTGTTCCTCGGTCTGCTGCATGTACGCCATCAAGGAGGCGGTGATCGCCAAGGAGCATGCCGGAGACGATCTGGATTGCGCCATCTTCTTCATGGACATGCGGACCCACGGCAAGGATTTCGAGCGTTTTTACAACAATGCCCAGGAAAAGGGAGTCCGGTTTGTTCGCAGCCGGGTCCATTCCATCGACCCGATTCACGGCCGTGACGAGCTGGCGGTCCGTTACGTTACCGAGCTGGGCGAGATCGAAACCGAGACTTTCGACCTGATCGTCCTTTCCATCGGCCTGGAAGTGGCCCCCGAGGTGGCGGCCCTGGCCGACAAGCTGGGAATCGAGCTTACGGCCGGCAATTTTTGCAAGACAACGGCCTTCGAGCCGGTGGAGACATCCCGCAAGGGTATCTTCGTCTGCGGCGCCTTCCAGGGTCCCAAAGACATCCCCCAGTCGGTCATCGATTCCAGTGCGGCGGCGGCCTCGGCCGGTGCAATTCTTGCCAGCGCCCGGGATACCTGCACCAGGCAGCCTGAAGTGGTGCCCGAGACCAACGTCGTCGGTGAAAGGCCCAGAATCGGGGTCTTCGTCTGCCGCTGCGGAATCAACATTGCCGGGGTGGTGGACGTGCCGGCGGTGCGTGATTATGCGGCCGGCCTGCCTTATGTGGAGTATGTGACCGACAACCTGTATACCTGCTCCCAGGACACCCAGGAGGTCATGACCCAGATAATCAGGGACAAGAAGCTCAACCGGGTGGTGGTGGCGGCCTGTACTCCCAAGACCCATGAACCGCTGTTTCAGGAGACACTCACCAATGCGGGCCTGAACAAGTATCTTTTCGAGATGTGCAATATCCGCAACCAGGATTCATGGGTCCATAAGAGCAATCCCGAAATGGCCACGGAAAAGGCCAAGGACCTGGTAAGGATGGCCGTCTCCAAGGTGGCCCTGATGCAGCCCCTGGAAGAGGCCGAGCTGGAGATCAAGCAGGCGGCCATGGTCATCGGCGGCGGTATAGCCGGCATGGCCGCGGCCGGCAGCCTGGCCATGCAGGGCTATGAGACACACATCGTGGAAAAGGCCGACCGCCTCGGCGGCCAGGCCCACCGGCTGTTCAAGACTTCAGACGGCCAGCAGGTGACCGCCAACCTGCAGGAGATGATCAAGAAGGTGGAGAGCGATCCGCTCATCAAGGTCCACCTGAACTCGGATATAAAGCAGGTTGAGGGTTTCGTGGGCAACTTCAAGACCGAAATCTTCGAAGACGGCCAGAGCCGGGAACTGGAACACGGAGTTGCCGTCATCGCCACCGGTGGCGCCCCCCTGAGCGCCGGTGAATACTGCTATGGCGATGATCCCAGGATTCTGACCAGCCTGGAGCTGGATGAAAAACTGATCGCCGATGATCCCGGCCTGAAAAAGATCGAATCGGCGGTCTTTATCCAGTGCGTCGGTTCGCGCGACGATCAGAGGCCGTATTGCTCCCGGGTGTGCTGCACCCACTCCATAGAAAACGCCCTGGAGCTGAAAGAGCGCAATCCGGAAGCCGGGGTTTACATTCTCTACCGTGATATCAGAACTTACGGTGAAAGGGAGTATCTCTACAAGGAGGCCCGGGAGAAGGGGATCGTCTTCATCCGTTACAGGCTTGAGGCCAAGCCGGAGGTGAAGGTCGATGGCCGGCACCTTACGGTAACGGTTATAGATCATGTTCTCCAGAAGCCGGTGCAAATCAGGGCCGATCTGCTCACCCTGGCGACCGCCATCGTCCCGAACAAGGACGAAGCCTTGGCCCAGTTCTTCAAGGTGCCGCTTAACGACGATGGATTCTTCGTCGAAAAGCACGCCAAGCTGGGACCGAGCGAGTTCGCCACCGACGGTGTCTTTCTCTGCGGCCTGGCCCATTATCCCAAGCCGGTGGACGAGTCCATCGTCCAGGCGAGGGCGGCCGCATCGAGGGCGATAACTTTGCTGGCGCGCAAAAAGATCCATACCGACGGGCAGGTGGCCGAAACAGATCCAATGCTCTGCAGCAGCTGCGGGGTTTGCGTGTCGATCTGTCCGTATTCGGCACCGTCGTTCATACCGGAAGACGCCCGGATGTTTGCCGGCAAGGCCCAGATAAACCCGGTGCTTTGCAAGGGCTGCGGGTTGTGCGTGGCTGCCTGCCGGTCAGGAGCCATTCATCTGAAAGGTTTTGACAACGATCAGATCTTTGCCCAGATCTTTGCCGTCAACCAGGATTAGCCGGTGACGGCGGCGGGCAGGTTTGTTGGCAACTTTTTTCACGCTAGAAACGGAGACTAAGATGACAGACTGGCAACCGAAAATCGTAAGTTTTCTTTGCAACTGGTGCAGTTACGGTGCTGCCGACCTGGCCGGCGTAAGCCGCATGGAGTATCCGCCCAGCATCCGCGTGGTGCGCATTCCCTGCACCGGCAGAATGAGTCCCAAGTTCGCCCTGGCGGCCCTGAGGGAAGGAGCCGATGCGGTCTGGGTTTCCGGGTGACATCCGGGTGAATGTCATTACCTGGAAGGTAATTACTACGCAAGACGCAGGTTCGTCCTTTTCAAGAACCTCATGGAGTACATGGGCGTGGAGCCTGACCGGCTGCATTTCTCGTGGATTTCTTCGGCCGAGTCCACCAAGTTCGTGGAAGTGGTTACCGAGATCACCGAAAAGGTCAAGGCCCTGGGACCCAACACGCATTACGTCAAAAAAGAGGCCAAGGTAGCATAAAATGATTGCTTATACAGATAAGGTGAGACAAATCGCCCGTCGATTGCTGGAAGACTGCAGCGTGGAAATGGTGATCGGATTCCGCAAGGGATCCCAACCCATGATGAACGAACCGTGCTTCATCAAAAAGGCCGAGGATGCCGATCAGCTGGTATGGGACGGCAACTGCGGGATAAACCTGGCCAATTATCTGACAGGCCGGAAAGAAAAGATCGCCGTTTTCGCCAAAGGCTGTGATTCACGGAACATTGTCACCCATATCGTCGAGAACAAGGTTCAAAGGGACAGGCTGGTTATAATCGGCGTGCCCTGCACCGGGATGATCGACAAGCGCCTGGTGGCCTCGCAGACAGAGGGTGAAATCGAGGCGGTGAGCGAGACCGGGGACAAGGTCGTGGTTAAGCTTAAAGACGGCGGCAGCACCGAATTTGACCGCCGGCAGGTTCTGCAGGGCAACTGCGCCCTGTGTGTCCATCGCAATCCGGTGATCTACGACGAGCTGGTTGCCGATCTTGTGGAAGAACAGACAGACGTGGATCACTGGGCCGACATCCGGGAAATCGAGGCCATGGATGTTGAAAAGCGGCGCCGGTTCTTCGAAGACCTGCTGGCGCCCTGTATCCGTTGTTATGCCTGCCGCAATGCCTGTCCGCTCTGTTACTGTCCCACCTGTTTCGTGGACGAGTCCAGGCCCCAGTGGCTGGGCAAGGGGCAGGACCAGATTGATGTTCATACTTTCCATTTTTTGAGGGCTTTTCACTGCGCCGGCCGGTGTACCGACTGCGGTGCCTGCCAGCGGGCCTGCCCGGTGGGCATCAATATGCGCCTGCTGACCAAGAAACTGGAAAAGGACTGCTTCGAATTGTACCAGTGGGAAGCCGGCATGGCCCTTGATCAGCGGCCGGCGCTGGACACTTACAAACCGGATGACCCGGAAGGGTTCATCAAGTAACCGGATTTGCGGGGCCGGTATCGACGATGGCCCGGATTCAACCCCGGTTGCAGCTGCCGGTGAACATTTAACGACGACAAAGGCGAAAGGCTTATGAAGGTCATCAACATCGATCAGAAGAAATGGACAAAGGGAATAGATACCCTGGGCAGCAGTTACAAGCTCATCGGTCCGGTGGCGGAAAAGGATTTTCATACCTTCGAGATTCTCCAGCAGGGGCAGTTGCCCGACATGTCCTTTACCAACACCCGCCTGTCACCCAAGGAAGTCGTTTTTCCCCAGTCAGAGGACATGTTCGTCTATTCGCTGGACCAGAACGATGAAGACTGCAATATTCTCAAGGAAGCTCCCAAGGATTATTCCCCCAGGGTGGTGCTGGGGATCAGACCTTGTGATGCCAGGGCGATGCGGCTGGTAAAACTGAATTTCGACACCGAGCAGTACAAGGATCCTTATTGGCTCAGGCTTTACGAGGCAACCACTTTCGTGGGCCTGGCATGTGATCAGCCCTGCGCGACCTGCTTCTGCACCTCCACCGGCTGTGGCCCCTATCATGAAGAAGGCTTGGATATCCTGCTGGCCAAGGACGGAGACGGGTTCAAAGCCAAGGTTCTGACCGACAAGGGGCGGCAGCTTGCAGAAGCGTCCGGCTGGACCGATACTGCCGACGACGGCGGGGCATTTGAAAATGCCCGCCGGGCGGCCGAGGCCGGGATAACCTCGAAGGTGGCCACCGATCGCCTCAGGCAGATGGATACCCTTGAGCTGTACGGGGCGGATTTCTGGGAGGACGTGTCTTTTGCCTGTATCAATTGCGGTACCTGCACCTATCTTTGCCCGACTTGCTGGTGTTTCGATATCCAGGACGAGGTGCACGGCAAGAAGGGAAAACGGATGCGTAATTGGGACAGTTGCATGTTTCCCATTTTCACCGTTCATACCACCGGACACAATCCACGCGGCACCAAGCTTCATCGGGTGCGTCAGCGTTTCATGCACAAACTCAAATACTTCGTCGACAAGTATGACCAGGGAATCATGTGCGTCGGATGTGGCCGCTGTGTGCAGCAGTGCCCGGTCAATATCGATATTCGCCGGGTGTGCGATCTGATGAACAGTTATGGATCTGAAAACGCCTGCGCGGCGCAGGGATGACAAGGGGGGGATCGTGCAAAATCCGTACTTGCCTTATCCGGTTCGCATCGATGAAATAGTGGTCGAAACCGAGGATAAGAATCTGAAGACCTTCAAGCTGGTTTTCCTGAACAAGGAAGACGAGGAAAAGTTCAATTACAAGGCCGGCCAGTTCGCCGAGCTTTCCATCGCGGGCAAGGGTGAGATACCCATCGGCATCGCCAGCTCACCGGTGGAAAAGGGTTTTCTCAAGTTCACCGTCAACAGGGCCGGCGTGGTCACCACCCATCTGCACAGCATGAAAGAGGGTGACATCATGGGGGTCAGGGGGCCGCTTGGCAACTGGTATCCCTGGGAGATGCTGGAAGGCAAGAACATCCTCATCGTCGGCGGCGGTTTCGCTTTCACGACCCTGCGGTCGTCCATAGTTTACATGCTGCATCCGGACAATCGCCCCAAGTTCGGTAACATCGACGTGGTTTACGGTGCCCGGACTCCCGGGATGCTGCTTTACAAGGATGAACTGATCCAGTGGGAAAAGCGGGACGACATAAACGTTCACATCACGGTGGATACCACCGACGATCCTGACTGGAAATACAATGTCGGTTTCGTGCCGCCCATAACCGAGCAGAAAGCGCCCCAGGGCGACGAAAATACATATGCCATCGTTTGTGGCCCGCCCATCATGATAAAGTTTACCCAGCCGGTGCTGGAAAAACTGGGCTATGACCACGAGCATATAATAATGTCGCTTGAAAACCGGATGAAATGCGGGATCGGCATGTGTGGCCGTTGCGGTATCGGCAAGGAACTGGTCTGTAAAGACGGGCCGGTGTTCACCCTGGCGGCTATCAATCGCACCCCCCGGGAATACTGATGGGTTACAGGAGCGCAGGCCCTGTTTTTTTTCAATCCCTGTTGGTTGGAGACAGTTGTTCCAGTTGATGCAGATGCCCATCCGGCGCCCTTTTTCGTGTTGACAAGATTTTGCTTATCAGTTAATTAGTAAAACTTCAGCATTGTGGAATCATTGGCGGATGGAGGCCAAAAAGTACCAAAAATAATGGTAAAGAAGGAGGTAATCTAAATGCCAACGGTTGAATTTGGTGGGAAAACTTTTACGGTTGATGAAGACGGCTTCATCGATGATTACAACAACTGGTGCGAAGAGTGGGTCCAGTATGTAAAAAGCCAGGAGGGTATTGACGAGCTCAACGAGGAGCACAAGAAAGTCATCCAGGTGCTGCGCGAGTACTATGAGAAAAACGGCATCGCCCCCATGGTGCGCGTTCTGTCCAAGGTGACCGGCTTCAAACTGAAACATATCTATGAGCTGTTCCCCTCCGGACCCGGCAAGGGAGCCTGTAAGATGGCCGGTCTTCCCAAACCGACCGGTTGTGTCTAAATCGCTGAACCCCAATCTGGATGTTTGCAAAAGGCCCTTCGGCAGTTTCTGCCGGGGGCCTTTTTTTATGGTGCTGCGGTTGCGGGCAATCGATCGGTAAAATTGCCGGGCCATGGCGCAACCGGCAAAGACGGGCAGGCCGCCGGCGGAACCATGAGGAGCGGATAAGGATTGAACCGGAGCGCGCCGGTCCGGCCCCGGAGGAAAAGCAAGCGCCAACAAATCCTTTTTCCACGGGGCCAGGCATGCTATAAAAGGCCTGTAATCCGGAAATGCGAACAGGCTGCCGGCCGGCAGCCCGGAGGGGGTGGACAGTGGAAACCATTGCCGTTGCAACCAGGAGCCACAGCGAACTGGTTGATATCACCGCCCAGGTCCAGCAGCTGGTGACCCGTTCGGGCGTAAGTGAAGGTTTGTGCCTGCTCTACGTTCCCCATACCACGGCGGCGGTTACAATCAACGAGAGCGCAGACCCCAGCGTGAAGGCCGACATCGAAATGATGCTGGACAAACTGGTCCCATGGGAGGGAGGCTACAGGCATCTGGAAGGCAACTCGGCGGCCCATATCAAGTCTTGCCTGGTGGGAGCTTCCGAGATGGTCATGATTTCCCAAGGGCAGCTGGTCCTGGGGACCTGGCAGGGCCTGTTCTTCTGTGAATTCGACGGGCCGCGCAAGCGAAAACTGTACGTTAAATTGATACCTGACAAAACCTAGCCTGCAAGGTGGCCCATGGCGGATTTTGCGAACCTGGTTGATGAGATCGACAAGACTATTTTGAATCGGATTCAGGCCGATTTTCCCATCGATCCCCGGCCGTTCAAGGTTATCGCAGACGAACTTGAACTAGATGAAAAACAGGTTGTGGAGCGGGTCAGGCGCCTTCGCCGGAAGGGCATAATCCGGCGGATCGGGGGAAATTTCGTACCTGACAAGGTGGGTTTCGTCAGCACCCTTTGCGCCGCCCGGGTTCCGGAACACCTGGTCGACACCTTCGCCCGGGTGGTGAACAGTTACGCCGGTGTCACCCATAACTACCAGCGCGACAATCTTTTCAATGTCTGGTTTACTTTCATAGCCCCATCCATGGAAGAGATCGAACGCAACCTGGAGCAGATAGCCCGCGAGACCGGAGTAGACGATATTCTCAATCTGCCGGCCACCAGGGTGTTCAAGATCAGGGCTCAATTCAAAGTCTGACGGCTGGGCAAAATGACCGCTATCTTCGTTGTGCTGCATCCTGCCGTGGCCGCGGCCTGTCATGTTTGCTGTCAAGCCGTTGCGGGCAAGATTTGCTTCTGCCTCGGAAGGTGAAGAGATTGGCCGAAAGCAGCTGCAAGATTATTCCGATTCCAGGGCGGGTGGGAACCTGATGCGTGATATCCGGATAGGGGCCGTTGTAACGCCATCCCTGGTGGGAGACAGCGCCGCCAACCTGGAACGGCTGGCAAGGTGGGTAAAGCGGGCCCGGGAGCAGGCAGTGGAACTGGTCTGCTTCCCCGAGCTTAACCTCAGCGGGTACTGCAACAGTGCCGGGTTGCAGAAAACGGCCCAGCAGATACCCGGGCCCATATGTTCACAAGTTGCAGCTCTTGCCAGACAGGAGAAAATCACCATCCTGGCTGGGCTTGCCGAATTCAACCCCCGCGGAGCACCTTTTGCCAGCCATTGCGTCTTCCATACCGACGGCAGGATTCAGGTCTATCGCAAGCTCCATCTGGCGCCCCCGGAAACAGGGACTTTCAGTGCCGGCGACCGGATACCGGTTTTCAGGATTCCCAAGCTTTCCTTCGGCATCCAGCTTTGCTACGATGCCCACTTCCCGGAGCTGACCACGGCCATGGCCCTGCAGGGGGCGGAGGTGATTTTCATTCCCCATGCCTCCCCGCGGGGCGATGCCCGGACCAAGCACCAATCGTGGTTGCGGCATTTGCCGGCCCGGGCTTTTGACAACGGAGTTTTCCTGGTGGCCTGCAACCAGTCGGGTGACAACTGCAACGGCCTGTCATTTCCCGGCAATGCCGTGGTAATCGGGCCTTCCGGTGAAATCATCGCCAAGCATCTGGAAGGGACCGAAACCATGCTGGTGGCCGACCTGCAGGCCGCCGACCTGGAGGCCGTCCGTTCCCACCGGATGCGTTATTTCCTGCCCCGTCGCCGTCCCGAGCTTTACCGGAAAATTACCGGCAAATAGGGGGAAGGTGTCTGCATTTCAAATCCGGGATCGCTCTGTCGTCACCGCAGATAGAAAATGAGGCTGTCCAGGGCGGTTCCGTCGGCAGCCAGGATTTCCACCATCCATTCCCCGGTCATGGACGGATCCATGGTTTTCGAACTCCAGGTGCGCCAGTT
>Ga0256835_1000151_pt1 | contig 56538 bp, 41 predicted proteins | sample PIR30metaG_FD_185972 | JGI IMG/M metagenome (GOLD analysis project Ga0256835, IMG submission 185972) | Hydrothermal vent microbial communities from East Pacific Rise, Pacific Ocean - PIR-30 | ecosystem: Environmental > Aquatic > Marine > Hydrothermal vents | place: Pacific Ocean: East Pacific...
TCCCCCCTCGAGCTCCACCGCTCGAAAACACTGTCCCTTTCTCCTGATCCTCCGCCGAGTAGTCAACACTGTCCCTTTCTCGCATGGCGATCGTCCGTCTCGGCCAGGGAAGGGTCCATGCGGGCTAAAGCCCGCGCTCCATCGGGCCACCCACCGATCGAATGAAAACACTGTCCCTGTCCCCTATTCCTCGACCGAAACGAAGTGCTCCCACCGAGTACCCCGCACACCCGCCCGCCCAGGAACGAGCGGAGCAACGTTCCGGCTCCCCAAGGACGCCCTCCGCGATCGCGACTGGGCTTGGAGCAGCAGAGATCAACAGTGTCCCTTTTTCGTCCGACCACCCAGGGACGAGCGAAGCGATGTTCCGGCTGGCGATCCGGAGAACCTTTGGCCTTCACGATCGGGACTATCCTCCAACCCGACCGACCCGCTGGCCGAAATGAGACCGCCCCACCTGGTACCCCACTCACCCATCCTCCCAGGGACGAGCGAAGCGATGTTCCGGCTGGCGCTCCAGAGAACCCAGGGCCGTCACGATCGGGACTGTCCCCACAACGAAGCCCTCCGCCATCCAGCCGATCGAGCGCCCACGAGGAACGGGCCGGCGTGGGGGCGGGGGCGGCCCGGCGACGGAGGCGAGGGCAAGCCCCGTGGAGGCGTGCCCGGGCGGTCAGCGCAGGCATCTTGGCCCGGGAGGGGGCGTGGGTGGGGGAAGGGTAAGCCGTCGAGTACGCCGTCCAGGTGCGTCGCCACGGGGTGCAGCCCGAGCCGCAGGAGCCGGGGCGCACACGCCCCCACGGCCCCGGGGAGCGCAGCGACCCGGGGGCGCCGCAAAAGCGGCGCCCGGCCTGCGACCGCCACTCGCCGTAACGAGGAGGGGCCGCGCGGATCGTGCCCCGGGGCCGTTCCCGCAAGGGCGCGAGGAGGAACTGACCTGGCGGTCGTGACGACGAAGCGACCGCGGCGGGGGCGGTCCCGGGGTGCGAGACTCGCGGCCCCGTTCATCCAAAGTCGATGACCCGAACGCCCTCCAACGAAGCCCAGGCGGCCGGCAGCGACGCCGAAGGCGGCGCCAGCGCGTCGCACGGGCGAACCGGGGGGAGCTCGCTCCCACCGGGACGCACGGGCGAGGCGCGCAGCCCGCGCGAAGCGCGGGGGCCGGCCGCCGGTTCACCGTACGATGAGCCAGCTCACTGCCGCCGGGACCAAGGATTCCCTCTTCCGGCCCTCGGACGCCGTGGTCAGAACGACTCGCCGACGTAGAAGTAGATGCCGTCGGAGCCATTGCCCAGGGCGTAGTCGATGCCGATGTTGAGGCGGTTCTCCGGTGAGAGCATGAACCGGAAGCCAACGCCGGCGCTGGGGAGGAGATCCTTGATCCGGTAGTCGGAGAGCGCGGGAGCCACGGCCCCGGCACCGGCGAAGGCGACGACGCCCCACCGCCGTGCGAACCGCCAGCGGATCTCCGCTTGGCCGGAAAGCATCGTCTTGTCCCGGTACCGGCCTGCGACGTAGCCCCGGAGATCTGGAAACACACCGATCTTGCACAGGGCGTAGAACGGCGCGTCGCCGGGCACGGCGCACCCCGAGCCCCGGGCGGCGAGGATCAGCCGTTCGGGCTTCAGAGCCCAGTACCGGTTGTACTCGATGCGGAACGTGCTGAACGAGAAGTCGGAGCCAATGGCCTCGTCCGCCGTGGCCAGCGCGGCGTGAAAGAAGGCGCCGCAGTACGGGTTGAACTGGTTGTCCCGGCTGTCCCGCTCGGTGATCAGGCCGACGACCGCCACCGAGGATGTGATGGGAATGCCCGGAATTTCCACGGGAAACTCGGGCGGCAGGAGACCGCCGAGGTCGAATACCGAGTCGAGCTTCGCGTACCCGTAGCCCAGGCCGAGGTACCAGGCGCCCCCAACGCGGCGCATGACCTTGACGCCGCCGGCCCACCCCGACTGGTTGAGCCCGATGGAGCGGTCCTGGTCCCCGGCGCCGTTGCCGATGCCGTAGTAGTCGACGTCCACGTCGAAGCTGGCCAGCCCGCCGAGGATCTTCCAGTCGTTGCCGTGGAAGTTCATGGAGGCCCCGACGGCCAGCGCCGTATCACCCCCGTCGGCGTACATCCCGCCCGCGGCGATCACCGAGGAGTACGAGTCCGGATCGATGTGGAACAGGTACCCCGCCCCGAGGATCAGGCCGAGCCCGAGCGTCGGGTTCAGCATCGGGATCGGCGCGACGACGAAGTCCCCGCCTTGCTTCGCCTTCGCCACGGTCTCCACCTGCTCGCCCCCGCGCTCGACGGACTCGACCTGGGCGAACGCGGAACCGGCGGACACGGCGAACAGGAGCAGCCCCCCCATGGCGAGGGCTCCGGCCCGGCCCGGCGGCCGGCCACCCCGTTTCCAGCGTGCGCGCCCGGTGATCGTCATACGGCTCCCAGCATACCGGACCGCCCGGCGTGCATCACGGCGCCGGCACGTCGTCGGCCGGTGCGGGGATCGGCGGGTGCGAGGGCCACGGCCGGGGATCCTCGCGGATCGCCTCCATGACGAGCTCGACCGCCTTCTCGAGCTGGTCGTCGTGGCCCGCCGCCATCCTGGCCGGGTCGAGCCACACCTCCACGTCGGGCTCGACCCCCTCGTTCTCCACGATCCACCGGCCGTCCGGCGTGTAGACCCGGTAGTCCGGCGCCGTCAGCTGGCCGCCGTCGATCAGGTCGATGAACATCGAGACTCCCACGAGGCCGCCCCATGTGCGGGTCCCGACGATGGGCCCCAGCCCGAGCTCCCGGAACTCCATCGGCAGCTCGTCGCCGCCGGATCCCGCATGACGGTCCGTGATCATGACGAGGTGGGCCCGGGTGACCATCCACGGCGTCACCTGGTCGTGGGAGTTGCGCCGGGTCCAGTACGACAGCGGCTTGCGGGCCAGGCGTTCGAGGAAGATGTACGGATCGAGCCCGCCGCCGTTGAACCGGCCGTCGATGACGAGCCCCTCCTTCTGCGTCTGACCGTAGAACTGCGCCGGGAACATGGTCGCCGAGCCCAGGTAGGTGTCCGGGAGGTGGATGTACCCCACCCTGCCGCCCGAGAGCCGTTCCACGGTCTCGCGGTTCTGTTCGACCCAGTCGAGGTAGCGGAACCGGGACTCGCTACCAGCCGGGACCACCCGTACGACGCGAGCTCCGTCCATGGTGGGCGTCCCGTTGACGGTCAGCTCGGCCTGGCGCCCCGCGAGCCCCTGGAACGCCGCGTAGACGTCCCTCTCCCCGGTCACGGGCACGCCGTTGACGGCCAGGAGGTAGTCGCCCTCCCGGACGTCCACGCCCGGACGGGCCAGCGGCGGAACCCGACCGCTCAGCCACGAGGGCGTCCGGAGGATCCGCGCGATCCGGTACCGGTTGGATGCCGGGTCGAGCTCCCAGTCGGCACCGAGCATCCCGACGGAGACCCGCTCGGGTGAGCGGCGCACGTCGCCACCGTAGACGTAGGTGTGCGACGTTCCCAGCTCGGCGATCATCTCACCGACCACGTAGGTCAGGTCCTGCGGACAGGAGGCGCCCTCGATCAGCGTGGCGTACCGGGCGCCGATCGCCTCCCAGTCCAGGCCGCGCATGGCGGGGTCGTAGAAGAAGTCCCGCTCCATCCGCCATGCCTCGCCGAACACCTGCCGCCACTCGGCGCGGGGATCGAGACGCGTCCGGAGCCCGGAGAGGTCCAGGGCATCTGCCTGCTTCGCCGGCTGGCCGACCCGGAGCACCGAGAGCCCGTCACGCTTCGCGAACGCGAGCCACGTCCCATCGGGGGCGAGGTCGTAGGCGCCGATCCCCTCGACGACCGTCTCGTCCTTCCGGCTCTCGAGGTCGAACCGGTGGAGGTCGAACGGCCCCGGCGTCCGGAACTCGAACCGGTTGAAGTCGCCCTCGTCGGCGTCGAGGTAGAGCAGGCCACCCTCCACCGCCGCCAGGTGCCGGTAGTTGCCGCGCGGCAGCGGGAACGGTTCCACACGCTCGCCGATCCCGTCGAGGTCGATGGCGACGGCCTTCCCGGCGGTGCCGGTATCCCCGGACGTCTCGCCACCGTCCCCGTCACCGGTCTCGTCCCCGGCCGGCTCGTCGTCGCGCAGCGGGAACAGCGGCGGGGCGTCCTTCCGGAGTCTCAGGGCGTAGATCCCGGCGATCCGTTTGAACACCATCTCCCACTCGATGTCGCAAAACGTCGGGTCGAACCGGCGGTTGGAGACGAAGAAGAGGTACGCCCCGTCCCGGGAGAAGACGGGGTCGAAGTCGCTGAAGAGGCCATCGGTCACCTGGTGCGCCGTGCCCGTCCGGGTGTCGTACAGCCACAGGTGGAACACCATCTCGGGCCCCATCTTGGCGTAGGCCAGCCAGCGGCCGTCGGGCGACCAGTCGAACTCCGAGATCTGCTTGGCGTCGAGGGAGACGTCCATCGACTGGTACTCGGCCTTGTCGACCCGCGTCTCCTCGCCCGTGGCTGCGTCCACGACCCACAGGATGAGGTCCGAGTCGGTGTACGCCAGGCGCTTCCCGTCCGGGGACCAGTGCAGGGTGTGCCGGTAGCCGCTCTCGTGCCGGGTCAGGCGGCGGGCCGGCTCCCGCCCCAGCGCGTCGCGGACCCAGACCTCGTACTCGCCCGAGGCGTCGGAGAACCAGGCGAGCCTCGTGCCGTCGGGCGACCAGACGGCGCCCCGGTCCCGCGCCCCGGAGGAGCGGGTCAGGTTCCGGACCGGGCCGTGCTTCTTCGGCAGGGTGAACAGCTCCCCGCGGGCCACGACGGCGACACGGCCGCCGCCCGGCGCACAGGCGAACCCCGTCACGAAATCCGAGAGGTCGGCCATGTACGGCCGGGCGTCGCGGGGGTCGGGAGTCACCTCGATGGGGATCCGGTGCGAGGTCCCCGTGGCGGGATCGAGCAGCCAGATCTCCCCGGCGACCTCGTAGACGATCCTCGTGCCATCGGTGGAGGGCCGGTGGACGTCCCAGGTCGTGTGGTGCGTCAGCTGTTCGGGCTTGCCCCCGGCGGGATCCATCGCCCACAGGTCCAGGCGGCCGCCGCGGTCGGAGGCGAAGACGATCCGGTCCCCGACCCAGAGCGGGATCCGGTCGGTTCCGCGCCAGGTGGTCAGCCGGCGGTCCTTCGCCGTCTCCAGGTCGTACAGCCAGACGTCCTGCGCCATCCCGCCGTAGTACCCCTTCCATGTGCGGTTCTCCCTCGAGATCCGGTTGTAGGCGAGCCAGCGGCCGTCGGGCGAGATCGCCCCGCGGGCCGCTTCGTGCAGCGGGAGCACCTCGATCCCCGAGCCGTCGGGCCGGACCGTGAACAGGCGCAGGCGGCGCATGGCACCCTCGCGGTCCGAGCTGAACAGGATCCGGCCGTCCGGGGTCCACCCGACGACCTCGTCGAACCCGGGGTCGTACGTCAGACGCCGCACGTCCGAGCCGTCGGCGCGCATGACATAGACGTCGGGGTTGCCGTCGAACTCACCCGTGAAGGCGATCATCGAGCCGTCGGGCGAGAACTTCGGGAACCGCTCCTCTCCCTCGTCCAGCGTCAGCCGCCGTGCCACGCCTCCCGACGCCGGCACGGTCCAGACGTCCTCGGCATGCACGAAGACCACCGTGTCCCCGTGGATGTCCGGGAACCGCAGCAACGGGTGGGGCGTCCCGGAGGGTTCGGGTACGGAGGCCATCACACCGCCCCACGCTACGGCCATCACGACGACGATCGACGCGAACGAACGGAAGAATCTCATCGCACACCTCCACAACGGTCCGACCGCCACCCTACCGCCCCGTCCCCCCGGCATCAAGACCGCGCCGCGAACGGGGCCGCCATGCCGCACCCTCTTCGGACCGACCGGAGAGAGCAGGCTTCGGCTCGCATCGCCCCGAATCGAATGAACCGGATGGAGGGGGATGATGGTTCTCAAGAAAAAACAGCGTCCCATTTTCTTTTCGGTTGGCGCTCTAGGGAATCCCGCCTCTCCACGATCGAGGCGATCCATTTGGTACAGTCGAAGATAAACAGTGTCCCTTACTCCGGTGCGGCACGGGGCAGTTCATGGAGTCCACCGCCCTGCTGGCCTCCGTCTCCACCGTGGACAACCGGACCGGCGACGCGGTCTTCTCCCTGGCGCAGACCTCGCGAACGGACTACTCCGAGCAGTGCGGCGAGACGCCGGACGACGACTGCGATCCCATGAACAAGGGAATGGTCCTGTTCCGCTGAGCGTCCGGGAACCACCGGCGAACGCGGGAGCGGTCAGCCGCGGCGGCGGGCCGCTCGCCGCGTGCTGCCTCCTCCGCCGGGCCCTCACCGTCCGGCGCCGGCCGGCCCCGCGCCCCCCTCCCGGGCGCACGCCGCCGCGTCGGTTCCCGGCACCGGCCAGCGGGCCTCCATCGTCCGCCCCAGGCCGTCGGTCAGCCGCATCTCGAGCCGCCACGGCCGGCCGTCCCGGGTTCCGTCCCACGAACCCAGCGGGCCGCCCTCGACGTTCCCCGAGCCGGAGCCGAGCGGCACGGGCTCCACTAGGCCGCAGGCCGGCCGGCCCTCAAGCGTCCAGCGGATTCCCGAGACCGACGGATCGATGGCGTACAGCGCCGCCCAGCCCTCGAGCGCCACCGTCTCCCCGGGGGCGGGGACCGTCGCCGGAACCGGCGTCAGCGCCGCGATGCCGAGCACGGCCCTCCCCGAGAGCGCCGTGACCACCCGTCCCTCGTCCACACCCCGGACGACGGTCTGGGCGAGCAGCAGGCGGGCCTCGTCGTAGGCGCCGATCCGGACCACGAACCCCGGGACGTCCGGGGGTTCGATGGTGCAGCCGGTCAGTGTCACCGACGCGTCCCCGGTCGCCTGGAGGTCGCACGTCACCGTCGACCCCTCGACCCGCATCGTGGAACGTTCGGAGGCCCCGAGGAACCCGCCGGTCCCGTCGATCGTGGACTCCAGCACACGGACCCGAGACCTCCCGAACGCGAGGATCTCCCCGACCACCGAACCCTCGAGCTCGATACGGGCGTCACCCTCCGGGTACAGGTTCCACGTGTCGATGCTCGCATTCTCGAGCCGGACGGTCCGGTCCGCGAGCGGCAGGAGGCCCGTCGTCTCCGGCCCCTGGTTGTGGAGGCCGGTGACCGTCAGGGACTCCGGCATGTGGAACCCCACCACGACCCAGTTGTCGGTCGGGATGTCCGCAAGTGTGAGCTCGCAGCCGGCCCGGACGAGCATCGGCCACAGCTTTACGCGGCACCGGTCCAGGGTGATGCTCTGGGCGATCCCGGAGCTGCCCTCCGGCGGAAACCGCCAGTGGTCGACGAACCCGGGCATGGGCGGCGTGTACCGCGCCACGCTGCCCTCGGGAAACTCCGGCCAGACCCACAGCTCCCCGCCCCCCCCGGAACGGGGGATGTCGCCGAGGACGAGCGTCGCCCGGTCCTGGACGATCACCTCGAAGAGCCCGTCCAGCCGGCGGGCCTCCATCACCGAGTCCCCCGTGGGAACGAGCTGGACGAAGCCGAAGTCGTCGTCCTCGAGCGTCACGCGGCCGTCCTCCCCGGCGAAGATCCCGTGCTGCACGCCGCTGGGCACCCGGTAGTCGCACCCGCGCACCGTCACCTCGCCGCCGCGCCAGGCGACGAGCGCGTACTGCCCGTGGTAGACGCTCATGAACCGGATCGCCGAACGCTCGAACACCACCCTCCCACCGTCCACCGCAACGACGTTCCCCGAGAACCGGACACCGGGCTCCCCGACGTCCACCACCGTCAGCACCCCCTCCCCCGCCACCACCACGTCGCCGAGCTCCACAGGCTCCGTGACCGTCACCGGCGCCGTGACGACCCACGGCTCACCGGCGACCGCGACGCCTGACACCGCGAGGCACCACGCCACTGCCCGGACGATACCGCGGACGTTCCTGTCGGGGATCACGCCTCCAGCGTACCACGCCGGCCCCGGGGTACGCACCGCAGGGAGGGGCCGCCGGTTCGGCATCACGGGAACCATCCAGATGGTCCCGGACACAGATCCGCTCCGCCCCGGACCTTTCCGTCGGACTTGTCGAGATAAACAGTGGCCCTTTCTCACGGCTGGCGACCCCAAACCCCCGCCCCCTCACGATCGGGACTGTCCCCAACCCGACCGACCCGCTGGCCGAAACGAGACACCCCCGCCTGGTACCCCACTCCCCCACCCGCCCAGGGACGAGCGAAGCGATGTTCCGGCTGGCGCTCCAGAGAACCAGGCCCGTCACGATCGGGACTGTCCCCACAACGAAGCCCTCCGCCATCCAGCGGTCGAGCGCCCCACGAGGAACGGGCCGGCGTGGGGGCGGGGGCGCTCCGGCGACGGAGGCGAGGGCAAGCCTCGGGACGGCCGCCGGGACGCCGAACGCAGGCGGCTTGGCCCGACGGGGTGGGCGGGAAGGGGGAAGGGTAAGTCGCCGAACGGTACGGGGAGACCGGCGAACGGTCGTTGCCGAGGGGGTCGCAGGCCCGTCAGGGCCGGAGAGGGCGGGTGGACGGCTTACGACCGTCCGGTCTCCCAAACCGTCACCGACGCCGAAGGCGGCGAGTAGTACGGCGTATCCGGCGAGCCGTCCCGGGGGGCAGCCCGATCCTCGATCACCGCGCCGCGGACCGGCAGCGCAACGGGTTCCGGCGCGCCGATCTTGCAAAACCAGGCTCGAGCCGGTAAGGTGAGGATGGGCCGGGACGAAGGCGGGAGGGTTTCCCGACAACGACGTGGACTTCCGGAACCGGTCCGCACCCATCGCTGAGCGGCGGCTCGATCTGCGGCTCGCGGCAATTCCGGGTCTGGGCGCCACGCCCCACCAGGCGCTCGTGGAGTGGAACGAGGTATGACCGAAGGCGACAACAAGGCCAGGCAGCAGCAGAATCAGGGCCAGGAGCAGGCCGAGGGCCGGCGCTCCTCGTCGAAGCGGCGGAGGCGGCGGCGCAGCAAGCGCCGCTCGGGCGCCTCTCGGGGACCGCTTGCCCCCGTCGAGGGGTTCCTCCTCCGGAAGGAGCAAGGGGACGGTGTACTCGTCTCGCAGGCGAACAACTTCGTCCCCTTGAAGACCGATCCGCTGGTGCCCTCAGAGATGCTGGAGCGGCTCCACCTCGACTCGGGGCTGCACTTGACTGCCATGGCGCACACGGCGGGCCGCCCGCGCGTCGCCGAGATCCAGACCATCGAGGGGATGTCCCCCGACGAGTACCGCGACAGGGCCGTCCCGTTCTCGGAGCTCGTCAGCATCGATCCGGAGGAGCGGTTCTCCCTGGAGACCGATCCGAAGCTCCTCGAGCCCCGGGTGACGGAGCTGATCGCCCCGATCGGAAAGGGCCAGCGGTGCCTGATCGTGGCGCCGCCCAAGGCGGGCAAGACGACCCTGCTCCAGCAGATCGCCAACGCCATCGCGGTCAACCATCCGGACGTGGACATCTCGGTGCTCCTGGTGGACGAGCGGCCGGAGGAGGTCACCCACTGGAAGCGGAGCATCGCCCGGGGCGAGGTGTTCGCATCCTCGTCGGACCAGTCCATCGAGTCCCACATCCGGCTGACGGAGATGGTGCTCGAGCGATCCCGCCGGCTCGTGGAGCTGGGGAAGGACGTGGTGATCCTGATGGACTCCCTGACCCGGATGTCCCGGGCGTACAACAACGCCCAGAAGGGCTCCGGCCGGATCCTCTCCGGCGGCATCGACGCCCGGACCATGGAGAAGCCGCGCCGGTTCTTCGGCTCGGCCCGTAACGTCGAGCACGGCGGGAGCCTGACCATCATCGCCACCTGCCTCGTGGACACGGGATCGCGGATGGACGAGGTGATCTTCCAGGAGTTCAAGGGCACGGGCAACATGGAGATCGTCCTCGACCGGAAGCTGTTCGAGAAGCGGGTCTTCCCGACGATCAACATCCCGCTGTCCGGCACGCGCAAGGAGGAGAAGCTGTACCCGCCCGAGCTCGTGGAGAAGCTGTACCTGATGCGGCGGGCCCTCTCGGCGCTCTCGCCGGTGGAGGCGATGCTCCTGCTGCTCCAGAAGCTCAAGGAGTTCCCGACCAACGAGCGGTTCCTCTCCTCGCTCAACCTGCGGTGAGGCCGGCACCGGGACCGGGCGGCACGACGGCATGGACCCTCTGAACCTGGTCACGGATCCCGCCCTTCGTCCCGTCGGGGAGACCGTGCTGGCGGGGCGGCGGCTCGGGCGCGACGAGGGGATCGTCCTCGCCACCACCACCGATCTGGTGGGTGTGGGAGCGCTGGCCAACCACGTCCGCGAGCGGTTCCACGGCGACCGGACGTACTACAACATCAACCGCCACCTCAACCCGACCAACGTCTGCGCGGCTACCTGCGCCCTGTGCGCCTTCGCCGTCCCCCTCTCACGGCGCGGGGAGGGGTGGGAATGGTCCGTCGAGGAGGCGGTGGAGCGCGCGGCGCGCGACGTGGACGAGACCGTCTCGGAGCTCCACATCGTCGGCGGGCTCAACCCGTCCATGACGACGGCCTATTACGAGCGGCTGTTCCGGGAGCTCAAGGCCCGGTTCCCGTGGATCCAGCTCAAGGCGATGACCATGGTGGAGCTGGACTTCTTCGCCCGGGTCGACCGGATCCCGCTCGAGGAGGTGATCGCCAGGCTCCGGGACGCCGGCCTCGACAGCTGCCCGGGGGGCGGCGCGGAGATCTTCGCCGAGCGGGCGCGCCGGAAGATCTGCAACCACAAGACCGACGGGAACCGGTGGCTCGAGGTGGCACGGACTGTCCACGGGATGGGGATCCGGACCAACTGCACCATGCTCTACGGTCACGTGGAGACGCCGGAGGAGCGCGTGGACCACCTCCTGGCGCTGCGCGGGCTCCAGGACGAGACCGGCGGGTTCCAGTGCTTCATCCCCCTGGCCTTCCACCCGGCCAACACGGCCTTCTCCCACCTCCCGCCGACGGGGGGCCGCCTCGACCTCCAGACCGTCGCCCTGGCCCGGCTGCTGCTCGACACCATCCCCCACGTCAAGGCGTACTGGATCATGGTGGGCGAGAAGATCGCCCAGGTCGCCCAGCACTTCGGCGCCGACGACCTGGACGGCACGGTGGTGGACGAGCGGATCACCCGGGCCGCGGGCGGCACGGCGGGCCGCGGGATGCCGCGGTCGCGGCTCGAGGCGCTGATCCGCGAGGCCGGGCGCACCCCCGTCCTCCGGGATACCCTCTACCGGCCGCTCGGCGAGGAGGATCCGGGTGACGGGGCGACGGTCCCGGCGAGCCCCACCAGTGCGATCAGCCGCGGGGCGAGCACCGACCGCCGGCAGTAGCCCGCCCACGCCGGGGAGAGCCCGGCAGCCGTCGCCAGGAGCACGCCCATCAGCAGCGCCGCCAGCAGCCCGGCCAGCGCCGCCCCCGCCAGCCGGTTCAGCCACCCGAGCTTCATGGCACGGAGGGTCCGTTCGATCCCCCATCCGGCGAGCACGGCGAGGAGCACACAGGCCACGAGAGGCAGCGCACGGGCCAGCACCACGGCCAGCCAGTCCATGGGGACGACACCGTGGAGCCGCCCCTCGAGGCCGGGCCCGACGGCGAGGGCAAGCCAGACGCCCCCGATGAACCCGCCGACCCCGAAGACGATCCGGATCGCCCCCTTCCAGAAACCGCTGAGCGCCACGCCCAGCCAGAGGACGAGGATCACCCAGTCCAGCCCCGTCATGGCAACAGCCGGACCGTCAAACGAAGGAAGTCCGCCTCCGTCACGAGTCCCAGGAGCGTGCCGTCCTCCTCGATGACGGGGAGGCAGCCGAACTTGTTCTTCAGCAGGACCCGGGCTGCCTCCGAGACCGGGACGTCCGGGCCGATGGTGACCACGTCCCGGTGCATCAGCTCCTTGACCGGGATCGTCGCGAAGACCCGGCGCTGCTCGTCCCGGTTCACCTCGGCGAAGATCGAGAACGACGCCGCCAGGAGGTCCCGGTGAGTCAGGAGTCCGACGAGTTTCCCGTCACGGAGCACTGGAAGGTGCCGGATCCGGCCCCGCGCCATGCACCGCTCGGCGTGGGCCAGCGTCTCGTCCTCCGTCAGCGTCACCAGGTCGGTGGACATCAGTTCCCGGACCTTCATGTGGCGCGGCATCCGACCCTCCCGCGGAGAGTGTACCGCACTCTCCACGACCCGGCACCACCCTACCGTGCTCAGAAGAATACGCGAGCCAGGGCGTCGAGATCCGCCGTCGAGACGGTCCCGTTGCCGTCGACGTCGGCCGTTCCGCACGGATCGACGCCCCCATACCAGCCGGCGATCCACGCGGCCAGGTCCGCGGCTTCCAGCGAGCAGGAGCAGTCGATGTCGCCCACCGTCGCCCCTCCCCCTGGAACGGTCACGGTCAGCACGCCGCTGCCCCCGGACTCGAACCCGGCCCCGTCCACGGCGGTGACACGGTAGGAGACGGTGGCCCCCGGAGGCGTCAGCGGGTCCTCCACCGGCACCGCCGTGACACCCTCGAGAACCGGTTCCCAGGCCGCCCCGCCGGCGGACCGGTACAGCGTGTAGCTCACCGCGTCCGGGCTCGGCGCCCAGGAGAGCCAGAGCCGCGAGCAGCGCTGGTCGGCGACCCACGGTGCGCCCGGCGCCTCGGGGTCGGGGACGGGAAGACGCATCCCGGGATCTCCGAGGAGCACGAGGCTCGCCGCCTCCACGTCGTGCCCCGCGCCAAGCAGCCGCACCACCGCCTCCTGCCAGGCGTCCCCCACGGCCGTCGATCGGGCGTCCATCCCGGTCAGCGTCTCCTGGATCCCTTCCAGCATCTCGTCCGCGGCCCAGACCCAGGAGGAGGTGGAGTGCGCCATCACGGCGGCCGCGCCGCCCTCCTCGGCCCCGACCAGCGCCTCCCCAAGGGTCGGTTGCGCGGTGAAGTGGTCGAACGCCCCGACGTAACACGCCCCGGCGGCGAGGAGCGCGGTGTTCTCCGACAGGTTCGCCCCGGGCGACGCCAGGTCGGCCGTCTCGAGCGCCGTAGCGCTCCCTGTCGCCATCAACGCCCCGAAACCGCTGTGCCCGAGCCACTCGACCAGCACGCGGCCGGCGTTGATCGCGTCGACCATGTCGGAGATCCCGTTCGAATCGGCGTCGGCCGTGGCGCCGTTCCACGGCGCCCGGGCGAAATACAGCTTCTCCCGGTCGAAGGCGGCGGGGAGCGCGGCCTCGAGGTCGTCGAGCACCGGTTCGAGTGCCGGGGCATCGGTCGCCCCGGCCACGTACTCGAGCCTCGTCGTCCACGGGCCGGAACCGGGCGCCGTCCCCCCGACGGCAAGGATCCGGTCCACCATCCGCCGGAGGGATGCCGCGTCCCGTGCGGGGAGACGTCCGACGGTGACGTCCGGCATGGCGTCGCCGTCCGCGCATCCGAACCACCCGTCGGAGGCCAGCACTCCGAGTCCGGTCGTGTCGCCGGGCACCACCTCCAGCCAGGTCGGCATCGGCTCGGCGGGGTTGTCCGCCGGCTCGAACACGTCGTTGTCCGGATCGGAGTCGTGACAGTTCTCCGCACAGGGCCGCCCCTGGTTCTTCGTGTCGAACGTCCCATCGCCGACGAGCAGGAACCGGGAGGGGGCCGCTCCGTCCCAGTTCGCCACAGCCCAGGCGACGAAGGAACGGATCGCCCACGGCGTGGGCACCCCGTGGGAGAACTCGTCGTACACCTCCTCCACGGGGACGACGGCGGTCCGAAGTCCGGACGCGCGGCGCACCGCTTCGAGGTCCGTCACGGCGGCCGTGGAGAGGAGCGCCCGTGGTCCGATGGCGACCCAGTCCGCACCGCCAGCCGGCCCCGAGGCCCAGTCGTGGACCGTCGCCGGCCTGAAGTCTGCCGCGGTGACCCGGACCCAGCCCGTCTCGTCCGCGACGAGGTACCGGGAGCCCTCCGATGCAGTGTCTTCGAGCTCCGCCGTCCCGGCGTTCCAGTCCCAGCCGGTCAGCCGGACCGGCGAACGGGGATCGGTCACGTCCCACGCCCGCACGTCGGCCGCCGAGGTCGCGCCGAGCCCCGTCACCCGGATCCGGAACACCCCCGCGCTCCCCGGCGTGACCGGACACGCTCCGTCCACCGCGACGGGCTCCCTGGGGTAGGTCGCATCGATCCAGTCCACATACGCGATGTCCCAGGAGACGGCGGGGCAGCCGCCGACGCACCGGTCCGAAGGATCCGCCGCGGTGGCGTAGAGGATGCCGTCGCTGGCTTCGACGTCCGCGGTGTCCAGCGTGAACACGTCCTCGTGGACCGTGTCCCCGTCGAAGTCGAAGGAAGGATCGGTGATCTGGACGATCGTCTGGCCACTTCCGTCCCTGAGCTCGAACAGCTGCCGGTGCTGGGGGGAGAGCGCGGCCAGGGAGGCGGCGCCCAGGAGCCGGACGGACAGGGCGATCGGGGTCACGGAGGACCCGGCCAGCCCAGGCAGATCCAGGGGGAGCCGGTCCAGGACTTGCGGTGGGGTATAGAACTCGCTCCATGAGGCGGTTCGCCAGTGAAACACCTCGTCGTCCACCGAGGGGACGTGGGCCGAGAAGTACCGACAATCCGTCTCGTCCCGGAGCCGGACGGAGAACGGATACTCGGCGAGGAGGGGCGCGCTGGCCGGCGTCACGTCCCGGACACCGATACGACGCGACGCGATCGACCCGTCACCAACGATGAACCAGAAGACCCGGTCGTCGGTCCAGTCGCCCTTCCGGTACTCCCCAGCCACGTTCTCTCCCGTCCGCGGCCGGACGAACAACTCGACCCACCGGCCGTCGGACACGTCGATGGCCACCTGTTCGCCGTCCTCCCAGACCTGGATCCGGCTGGAATCGACCGCCCCGGCGTTCCACCCGAGCAGGGTGGTGAGCTCCGACCACTCCAGGTGCAGGATCCCCTCCCGGTCACGAACGGTCAGCGCAACCGGCGGAAACCCTGGATCGGCCCCACGGTACGGCGGGTCCGGCGGAACGAGCGTGCGGTTTCCCGTGGCCCCATCTGCGATCCTGCGAAGCGCCACGGAGATCCTGCTGAACACCGTCACCGTCCCGGTTTCCGGATCCCAGGCAAGCGGCTCGAGCCGGAGCCGTGCGAAGCACCGTTCCCCGCGGCAGACCGGTTTCAGGAGCCGCGCCACGGAATGTTCCGGGGCCGACCGCCACCGCAGAACCCGCTCCTCGCGCAGGAGCCGCCGCCACGCCTCCCAGGGTACCCCGGGAGGCGGAGGTGTGGCCGGATCCTCCCCGCCCGCCCCGAGATCGCCCACCAGGACGACCTCTTCCCCGGAGACGGCGATCCCTTCGATCCGGAGGATCGTCCCCATCTCCAGGGGAAGCATGAGATCGGTCCGCGGGAGCGGTGGCGCCGAGAGACCCGGCCCGCAGGACCAACCCCGAAGGCCGATATGCACCGAATCGGCAGAGACGGCCGCTGGATCGAGGCGGACCTCCACGGTCACCTCTCCGCCATCGTCGATCACCCGGACCCCGGGCGGTCCTGCGGTTGCGGCCACGGCCAGGAGCAGAGCCGGGAGAAGAACGGCCCGCCACACGCCATGGCCCTCCCTCATTGCGCGCCCCTCGCCTTGTGGTTCAGGAGCGCAGGAGGTTACAGGTCGGATCCCCCGTCCCCTTGCCTCCACCACTGGTATCACACGTTCCGGCAAGGGTCTCCACCTGTTCGGAGTGCACGACCCGTGGCGCACTGTACGGGCGCTTCCCCCCTGGTGTCGCCCGCTCCTTCCCGTCCGGCTTCATCGACTCGACCATCAAAGCCCCCTCCATCCCCTCGGCGGGATCTCCTCGGATCGAAACCGACATGGACCCCGGGGTTCAAAAAATCATAGCGGGCTCACCGTTCCCCTGCAAGTGGATCCAGCCCCCCGAGCGGGTGGATCTCCGGACGGTATTCCGCCACCGGATCACCCTCGAGGAGCCATGCCATGGCGGGGCAGAACCGGCAGGCGACCTCACCCGGCCCGATCCGGTCCGCCGCCTCCCGGATCGCCTTCCGGGCCCGACGGAGGACGGGACTGTCCGTCCAGATCCTTTCGAGCGGTTTCTCCCGGACGTTTCCTGCCGGCTGGCGCCACTGAATGCACGGCAGCACGTTCCCCACCGGGTCGATGGCGAACCCCGTAGCGGCCGCGCCACACACACGGTCCACGGCGCCCGGCTCCGAGGGATCCAGCCCGTCCCCGGCACCGTCCCTTCTCTCCGCAACCCACCGGCGGTACCGCCGGTACCCCTCCGTGGTCACGGTCAGGGCAAGTGGAGCCCTGTCACCATCGTCCCGGGGAGTGACCTCGGTCGAAAACCTGATACCGATACCCACATCCCGGGCGAGAGACTCCATCGCGTCGAGCTGGTCCTCGTTCCACCGTGTCAGTGTCACGACGAAACGGAGCCGCAGCCCCTCCTCGCTTGCAGCGCGCGCGTTCTCGACGAGCCTTGCAAAGCTTCCCGGCACACGTGTCTGCCGGTCGTGCGTGGCCGCGTCCGCGCCATGGAGGGAGAGCTCCATGAGGAACGGATCTCCCTCGCGGGCAATCCGCCGCGCCACGTCCCGCGTCAACAGATCACCGCTGGTCTTGACACGCGTCGCGAACCCCAGCCGCCTCGCCTCGGAGAGGATCGTGAAGAACCCGGGGTGCATCAAAGGCTCCCCGCCGGACAGGGCGAGATGGAGGACGCCCATCCCTGCGATCTGTTCCAGGACGTCCAGCCAGACCGCCGTCGGCAGGTGTTCACGGATCCGTTGCCGGTCGTTGTAGCAGTAGACGCAGCGAAGGTTGCACCGGTACGTCAGCTCCAGGAGCACCGACAGCGGCCAGTTCTCCCGGACTGCCCGGGCCATCAACGTCTCGAGGGCGCTTCTCTCCCCTTCCACCGTGCCACCCTACAGCAGAACCGAAGGCGATTCACCCCCGGACCACCCATCCCTTCTCCTCCAGGATCGTCCGGAGCCGCTCCCTGTGATCGCCCTGCAGCTCCACCGAACGTTCCCGGACGGTTCCGCCCGTCCCACACGCACGGCGAAGCTCACGCAGCAGACTGCCGAGGAAGTCGGGGTTGGAGGGAAGTCTCTCAACCACCGTGACGGTCTTTCCGCGGCGTCCGGCCCGCTCGATCCGGAGATGGACGGTGAGACGGGCCGGAACCGCCTCGGGCTCGGGCGTGGAGCACCGGCACTGGGCCTCGGGCCACCCGCATCGGGGACAGGTCCGCCCGTGGAGCGTCGAGTACACGCGCCCCGGTCGCCGCCCCCGCACCCTCACCTCCCCGGATCGAAGTCCCGGACCGGCCGGAACCCCTGCGCAGCCTCGTCCCACTCCCAGCAACTTCCGACCTCTGCTGCGAGGACCGTCTCCACGGCGGGGTCGAGCCGGACGAGCTCGCCGAGCGGTATCTCGACGAAGTTCGAAGGTTCCTCCACGAACGCCTCGTCCTCGGCACCGGAGAAGACCCTCCACCCGCTGTCCCCCGGAGCGTCCGGTTCGTCCCGGTACAGCCAGCCCACGCCGAACTCCCCCCCGGCGACCTCGATCGAGACCACCGCCACCCTCGTCTCTCCATCCACGCTGCACCTCCACCCGCAGTCTACCCCGGCCGACGAGAAGGCGCCCCGGCCATCGGGACCGGGGCGCCAGGGTGTTTCCGGAGGATTCCGCTACTGCTCCGGCAGCGGCTCCAGGGTCAGGGGATCCCTCAGCGGGAGCCTGTGGATCGGCCCGAAGTCCGTCAGCTTCGCGTCGTACTTCGGGTGGCCCTTCATGATCTCGGCCAGGTTGCCCACCACGAGGATGATCATCCGGTCGGGGTGGATGTCGTTCCTCGCTGCCGCGAGAACCGAGTCGGCGTCCACCGCGCGGACATGCTCGCGCCATTTCAGGATGTAGTCGTGGTCACGGCCGAGCAACTCGTCCATGGCGAACACCGTGGCCGTGGCCTCGGCCGACTCGAACCGGCGCGGGTATGTCTCGATGAACGAGTTCTTGGCCGTGGTCAGCTCGGAGTCCGAGACCTTCTCCTTCCGGATCAGGTCGATCTGGTCGAGGGTGATCCTGAGCGCACCTGGCACCGTACGTGACTTGGATTGAAACAGCGCCCTGAAGACGCCCGGATAGGTCACCGGGAAGCTGATGTACGAACCGGCGCTGTACGCCAGACCCTCGTCGGACCGGACCCGCTTGGTGATCCGGGACGTGAACCCGCCACCGCCCAGGATCTCGTTCATCACCCTGAGGGGAAACTCGTCTGCAAAGCCGAGACGGTAGCCCAGATGGCCGACGGAGACCCGACCCTGGTTGACGTCGGGCTTGTCGACGACGTAGACGCCGGGCTCCGTAGCGGCGTGGGGCTGCGGGACCGGCGGAAGTTTTCCCTCCGCCTTTGGCAGCGTCCCCAGCGTGCGGTCGAGGAGCGCCTTCATGGCGGGCCTCTCGAAATCGCCGGAGACGGCCACCACGATGTTCCCGGCCCGAACCAGCCGGGCCACGAGCGCCTTGCAGTCATCGGACGAGATGGCCTCGATGGAGGCCTTCGTCGGCAGATGGTTGAGCCAGTAGCCGTCGCCATAGATCAGCCGGTTCCACTCGCGGGCCTCGATGCTCGCGGTGTGGTCGTTGCGCTCCTTCATGGCCTGGATCGTGTCATCCTTGGCCTTGACGAACCGGTCGTCCTGGAACCGCGGCCGGGTCAGGACGTCCATCAGGATTCCCATGGCCGTGCCCAGGTCCTTGGAGAGCACGTTGAGCCGGACCCTGCCCCTGACACTCCCCATGGAGGTGGACAGGTCCGCGGCGAGGAAGTCGAGTTCCTCGTCGAGCTCCTGGGCGGTGCGATCGCCCGCTCCACCGGAACGCCAGGCATCGGCAGTCAAGGAGGCGAGCCCCTCCTTTCCGGCGGGGTCGAGGTACGCCCCGCCCCGGAACAACACGGTCACCGTAACCAGCGGCAGAGCGGTGTCCTGCCTCGCGTAGACGGGGATCCCGTTGGCCAGCTCGAACCGCATGGTTCCGGGATCGGGCGGCTGGAACGACAGGGGCGGAAACGTCAGCTGCTCGGGCCGGGGCGGAATCTCCCCCGCCATCGCCGTCAGGCCGAGCGCCAGGACACAGAGCGTTGCGATGATGGTGCGGCGCATCCTACTTCTCCTTCCCGCCGCCGGACTCGAGCGACTCGAGCCGCTCCTCGATCCGGCGGACGACGAGCTCGAGGGCGGCCTTCGCCTCCTCGGGGACCTGGCCCGAGGCCAGCCCCGCCTGGAGCTGCTGCAGTGCCTGCCCGAGCCGCTTGGGATCGGTCTCCTTCTCGATCTGGGCGAGCATCTGGCGGGCCATGGCCTTGGCCTGACCCGAGAGCTTGGCCAGCTCCGGATCCTCCTCCGTGGCCCCTTCCTTGCGGAAGTACCACATGGCATTGAGCCCCTCGGGGGTGAAGTACGTCTTCGCCACCCGCTGCACGTCCTCGGCCGTCACCGCCTGCATCCTCGCCGGCTCCTCGTTGATGAAGTGCCAGTCGCCCATGGCATCGTAGACCAGGAGCTGGAGCAGCAGGTAGAAGTTCGACTGCAGCTTCCGGAACGAGTCGGCCATCGCCTGGTTCTTGACCTTCTGGAGCTCGTGGGCGTCCACGGGCTCGGCCTTGAGCCGCTCGATCTCGGCCAGCAGCGCCTGCTCCACGACTCCGTGGGTCGCGTTGTCGGCAACCTCCGCGCCGATCTCGAAGTACCCCCCATACTTCATCGGGCGGCCGTAGGCGTACGGCTCGCCCGTGGCGATCTTATTCTCCTCGACCAGCGACTTGTACAACCTGCCGGTCCGGCCGGAGAGGATCCCGGCCATGACCTCGAGGGCGTAGACGTCCTTGTGGACGAACGGCACCGTGTGCCAGCGCAGCTCCACGGCCGGGTTCGTCTCTGCCTCGGCCCGCATCCGCTTCTCCTCGAGCTGCTCGATCTCCTCGGTGATGACCTCGGGCGGATCATGGGGCGCCCGGGGAATCCGGCCGAAGTACTGCTCGGCCAGCTTGCGTGCCTTCGTCGGATCCACGTCGCCGACGATCACCGCCGTGAGGTTGTTCGGGGCGTAGTAGGTGTGGAAGAACGCCTCGGCCTCGTCACGGCTGATCGACTCCACGTCGGAGGGCCATCCGATCACCGGATGGTGGTACGGCACCGAGGTCCAGAACATGGAGTCGAACTGCTCCTCGAACTTGGCTACGGGATCGGACTCCACCCGCATCCGGCGTTCCTCCCGCACCACGTCACGCTCGGAGTAGAACTCCCGGAAGACATGGTTCCCCAACCGGTCGGACTCCATCCAAAACCACAGCTCGAGCTTGTTGGCCGGAACCGTGATGAAGTAGACCGTCATGTCCGTGTTGGTGAAGGCGTTGAGCCCGGAGCCGCCGTTCTCGGTGTAGATCTTGTCGAACTCGTCCTTGACGATCAGCTCGTGCTCGGCATCCTGGAGCTTCTTCATCTCGGCCTTGAGCTCCTTGAGACGTTGCGTCTCGTTGTCCGGAGAGTAGATGCTTCCCGTGATCTCCCCACGGCGCTTGGCCTCCCGGAGCTTCGAGTACTCCTTCTCCATCTCGGCCCGGACCGCGTCGAGCTGCTCGATGAGCTTCTTCTCCTTCGCCCAGTCCTTCGTGGCGATGTGGGTCGTCCCCTTGAACATCATGTGCTCGAACAGGTGGGCGATTCCGGTCACACCGTACGTCTCGTTGGCCGATCCGACGTGGGCGACCCAGCCGGCGGAGACCGTCGGCGAGTCGTGCCGCTCGACGAGCAGGAAGTGCATCCCGTTGTCCAGGGTGAACTCCTGGACCGGGACCTTCGCCTCCTGGGCGCCCAGCGGTGCCGTCACGGCCGCCAGCAGAAGTACGGCCAGACACGTCCGCAAGATGGTTCGATGGCGCATCGACTGCATCCTCCTTGGGTTGAAATGCCGGAGAGCTCCCCGGCCACGGTCAGTATACGGCGCATCACGCACCGGGGTTTCTTCCAGAGGCCAGAAACGCCACGACACGGTCCAGGACCGCTTGGCCACCCTCCGCCAGGACGGAGTGGGCGGCGTCCTCCAGAGCGACGATCTCCGCTGCTGGCAGGTGATCCGCAACCGCCACTGTGTCCTCCACAGCGACGATCGGGTCCCGCCGCCCGGCCAGCAGCAGGCACGGCGCCGTCACGGCCCCGAGCTCCGGCACGAGGTTCCACCCCCGGAGCAGGTGCTCGAGCTGGCGCCGCGTCCCCGGGACGTCGTCGGGGGCCGGACCGTAGAGCCGGGCGGCTTCGTCGACGAAGGCGGGGGACCGCTCCGCGAACGGCGGGGCGAACGCCATGGCCATCAGCGCACGGCCGAACGCCGCCGGGGGCAGGTGCTCGAGCAGCGTCCGGAGGACCTCGAGGCTGCGCCGCCCGTGGGCGGAGAGCCGGGCCGCGCAGGAGGCGGCCGCCACCGCCGTGATCCGCTCCCTGAGCCGAGCCGCCACGGTGAGCGCGATCGTCCCGCCCATGCTGGCGCCGAGCACGGCCGTCTTCCGGATCGAGAGCACGTCGAGCACCGCCGCGAGATCCTCCACGGCGCGGTCCAGCGTGAACGGTGCGCCAGCGCGGGAAGCCCCGACGCCACGGTTGTCGAGGGCAACCACACGGAACCGCCGCGCGAGGATCGCCGGCAGCTCTCCCCATACAGCGTGGGTGGCGCCCAGGCCAGCGATCAGGACGAGGGCGGGCCCCCGGCCCCGGGTCGTGAACCCCACCGGACCGTTGGGACCGTTGACGGTCTGCACCTGCATGTGAAATCCTCCCAGGGACCGTGTCGAGGACCGGATTCTACCGCGAACGCGGGCCGAAGGGGGGCAACCCGTGACCGAGACCGTTCTTGCGCTGGATGTTGGCAACACCCACACCGTGGTGGGGTTGTTCGAGAACCGGAAGCTGGTCACCGACTGGCGGCTGGCAACTCACTCCGAGCGCACGGCAGACGAGAACGGGTTGTGGCTGCGCCAGATGCTGGACTGGCACGGCGTATCCCCGGACGTGCTGGCCGGGGCGGCCGTTTCCTCTGTCGTACCGCCCCTGGACCCGCTCCTTGCCGAGGGGATCCGCCGCTACCTCGGGCTCGAACCGTTCTTTGTGAGACCCGGAATCCGGACCGGGATGCCGCTCCGGGTCGAGGCGCCCCAGGAGCTGGGTGCCGACCGCCTCTGCGACGCGGTGGCGGCCTACGCCAAGTACGGCGGCCCCTGCCTCGTGCTGGACTTCGGCACCGCCGTCACCTGGGAGGTGGTCTCGGCGAAGGGTGAGTACCTTGGCGGCGCCATCGCCCCCGGCCCGGGCGTCACCGCGGACGCCCTTTCATCGAAGACGGCCAAGCTGCCACGGGTCGCCATGGAGCCCCCTCCGCGGACCATCGGCAAGGGGACGGTGGACAGCATCCAGATCGGGATCTTCTACGGCTACCTGGGCCTCGTGGAGGGGGTCACCCGGAGGATCCTCGCAGAACTCGGCGGCGACGCGCCGGTCATCGCTACGGGCGGCTTCGCGCCGGTCATCGCCCGGCACTGCGCGTTGATCGGCCACGTGGAGCCGGACCTGACGCTGGAGGGCCTGCTCATGCTCTGGGAGCGGAACCGCGAGGACGGCCGCTGATGACCGGGAGCGAGAGCGGGGCGAAGGGCCGTCTCCGGACGAAGGTCCAAGAGAAGCTCCGTCCGCTGACGTTGCCGAACTTCATCACCCTGCTCCGTCTCGGGATGGTTCCGTTCTTCCTGCTCTCGGTCAACCAGGGCGAGTACCTCGTGGCGCTCGCCGTGTTCGTCCTGGCCGGGCTGACCGACGCCATGGACGGCGCCGTGGCACGCTGGTTCGACCAGTGCTCCCGGTTCGGGACCTACCTCGATCCCATCGCGGACAAGATCCTCTTGGTCTCCGCCTACGTGGCGCTGACGGTCCCCCAGGGGCAGTCCGTGACCATCCCAGTGTGGCTGACCCTGCTCGCGCTGTCCCGGGATGCCCTGATCGTCCTGGTGGCGCTGATCCTGTTCCTCGTCGAGGACATCCGTACATTCCGACCGAGCAAGTGGGGCAAGGCGACAACGTTCATGCACGTGGTGACCGTCGCCGTGGTACTGTTCGCCAACGTCACACCGATCCCGGAATGGATCCCCAACGCCTGTTTCCTCGTCTCCCTCGTGCTCGTCGTGATCTCCGGCTTTACCTACGCCTACCGCGCGGTCCGGATGATCGAGGAGAACCGCGAGGCCGTCCGCTGACATCCGTTGAGGTCAGATCAAACACCCTGTCCGTCAGCCAACGTCGGAAACCTTCGTTGTCCATGAACTGTTTGAAGAGCTCGGTATCGTCACGAAGCAGCGCAGTCATGACCCGCTCCAACGCCCTGGCATGCTCGATCCGGGCGTTCTGACGATCGGAATTCTCGAGGGCATTCCTGTAGGCCTCATCGGCGGCAACACGTGCGGGAATCTCCTCCGTAATCAACCGATGAACGCGATCGGCATCGCTCCAAGGAATATTCCCAAACTGCTCGTTGAACTCCTTGATGATGTTGGAGAGACGGTCGAGCTCCGGTTCTGGCTTGTGTCCTCCTCCGCTGACCGGAATTGGTCCGATCTCGGTCTCCTCGTCGGCCAATTGAATCGGCATGGCCGACCGTTTTTCCACCCGGTAGCTGTCCATATCGATCGCTTCCAGGATACCCCGGGAAAGATCCTCCTCTCGGGGTGCAGGGAGCTTGGGCACGAGAAAGGTCAGAAAGATCGAGAGTTTCTCCCACTCGGCGTTCGTGTAGGGCAGCACCTGGGAGAGGAAACCGTAGGTCCGCAGAAATGCCTTGGCCTTGCCCTTGAAGTCCACTTGGCCATTCTCATCGAGTTCCTGCTGGTACGTGGCCACGCAGGCATCCAGGATCGGATCAAGGCGGTCACGATCCGCCCCATCCAGGTAAAGCCGCACCAGCTTCTCCACCTGCTCCGGCGAGTAAATCTGCGCCCCATCCAGGTCGGCCTTGAGGTCGTGGAGCTTGTCCGGATCGGTCTCGTCGGCCAGGATCGTCGTGCGGTAGTAGGGCTCGAAGGCCTCGCGGATGGTGTCGGCATCGTTCTGGAAGTCAAGTACGAACACGTCGTGCTTCTTCGGGTGTGCACGGTTGAGCCGTGAAAGGGTCTGTACTGCCTTGACCCCAGAAAGCGGCTTGTCCACATACATCGTATGGAGGAGCGGCTCGTCGTAACCGGTCTGAAACTTGTCGGCACAGACGAGGAAACGATACGGGTCCTCACGGATCCGGTCAGCGATCTGGTTCGACGGAAAACCGTTCAGCGAGGCCTCGGTCACCGTCTGTCCGCCGTACTCGTGCTCGCCCGAGAAAGCAACGATGGCACTGTAGGGACTCTTCCGCTCAGCGAGGTACTCGCGGATCGCATGGTAGTACTGGATGGCGCGATCGATTCCACCGGTCACCACCATGGCACGTGCCTGACCACCGATCTTGTTCCTGGCGATCACCTGTTCGTGGAAGTGGTCCACCATGATCTCGGCCTTGAGCCGAATTGCGTGCTGATGCCCCTCCACGTAGCGGCGGAGCTTCTTTTTCGCCTTCCGCGTGTCGAACTCGGGGTCGTCCTCGATCTTCTTGACCAGCTTGTAGAAGCTCTCCACCGGCGTGAAGTTGCGCAGAACGTCGAGGATGAAACCCTCCTCGATCGCCTGTTTCATGGTGTAACTGTGGAATGGCCGGTGCCTGACGGTGCCGTCGGCTTGCGGCACCGGCTCGCCGAAGAGCTCCAGGGTCTTGTTCTTCGGCGTGGCCGTGAAGGCGAAGTAACTGGCGTTGGGCAGGAGCTTCTTGGCCTCGATCAGCCTGTTGATTCGATCCTCGAAGGTCTCCTCCTCGTCGCCGACGCCCGCGCCGGCCAGCGCCTGGTGCATCTTGGCCGTGGTCCGTCCGCCCTGGCTCGAGTGTGCCTCGTCGATGATGATGGCGAAGCGGCGGCCCCGGTGCTCGGTCCCGATCTCGTCGAGGATGAACGGAAACTTCTGCACCGTCGAGACAATGATCTTCTTCCCCTCGGCCAGGAAGCGGCGCAGGTCACCCGATCGTTCGGCGTGTCCCACCGTCGCGCCCACCTGGGCGAACTGCTTGATGGTGTCTCTGATCTGCCGATCGAGGATGCGGCGATCGGTGACGACGATGATCGAGTCGAAGATCACTTCCTCCTCCCGCGTGAGCCCAATGAGCTGGTGGGCGAGCCACGCGATGGAGTTCGACTTGCCGCTGCCGGCGGAATGCTGGATGAGGTAGCGCCGTCCGGCACCGTATTCGCGCACATCGGCGAGGAGCTTGCGCACCACGTCGAGCTGGTGATACCGGGGCCAGATCTGCTTGCGGCGCTTCTTCCCGGTCTTCGGGTCCTTCTCCTCCACGATCTGGGCGAAGTTTTCGAGAATGTCGGTCAGGCTCTCACGGGTGAGGATCTTCCTCCACAGGTAGTCGGTCTTCAGCCCGTCAGGGTTCGGCGGATTGCCTGCACCATCGTTCCATCCCTTGTTGAAAGGCAGGAACCAGGAGGCCTTACCCTGCAAGTGAGTGCAGAACCGGACATCGTAGTCATCCACCGCAAAGTGAACGACACAACGACCGAACTCGAAGAGCTTCTCGCGAGGGTCACGGTCACGCCTGTACTGTTCGACCGCATCCTGCACCGTCTGCTTGGTCAGGCTGTTCTTCAGCTCGAAGGTCGCCACCGGCAGACCGTTGATGAACAGGACCAGATCCAGGGCCCGGCGAGCCTCGTCCCGTGAGTAGCGGAGCTGGCGGGTCACACTGAAGCGGTTGGCGGCAAAGCGTTCGGATGCTGTGGGGTTGCCCGGAGAGGGCGTGCCATAGAAGAGGTCCAGGCGGTGTGGCCCGTGCTGGACGCCGTGGCGCAGCACATCGATGGTACCCCGCTTACTGATCTCTCTCTGGAGCCGTGCCAGGAACTTCCTCCGAACCGGCCCATCCTCGGAAAGCGCCAGCGCCTCGGCCACCTCGGGCTGTGTCTCTCGCAGGAACGCGGAAAGCTGGACAAGGTCCACACAGAACTCGCGGTCGTAGTCATCAGCATGGCCGCCGATCCACCCCGCTCCGTAGGCCGCCAGGCGGTCGTGGGCACCATCCGCCCCGGGATCACAGGCCCACCCGGTCAGCGCCACACAGATCAGCCGTTCGAGGCCACGTTCCGAAGTATCGGTGGTCATCGCCTCCCCCTTCCGCCTCCTTCGATCAAGTACCCATCAATTACCATGACAACCTCAAGAACCTCACAACACCAATGAGTTACAGGAGCACATCCACGAGGCCAGCCCTTCGGGATCACGTATCCATCAAGTAACCCAGCAACCCTCTCAGACCCGCTCTTTCGGTCATTGCTTCTTCCTGCTCCTTTGTTAGGCCCTTTGTTAGAGAAGGATATTTCGCCCCAATCCAACAAAGGAGGAAATTGCCCCCCACGAAGGGAGTTACAGCTCATCCGGCAGTTGCAGCCCAAGATATTCAGGACTGTACTGGCCAGCATTCTTTGCTCTGTATGCTCAGGCATCGCCCGCGTCCTTGATGTACCACGCCGGTTGTGCACGAGTTCCCCGGTTCTCAATCTTCCCCGCCCGGCGGAGTTCCTGCATCAGGTTATGGACCTTTCGGCGTTTCTGCTCCCCAGTCAGGCGATCCGGCAACTTCGGCAAGAGAAGCTGGTCCACATCCTTCCGATTCACCGGTTCATGCTCCCGAACCAGGGCAAGGATCAGGTCAAGGTAATACTGCTTGTCGAACCCCTTTTCACGGATGTGACGGCCGGCTTCGCCAGCCGCCTTCGCAACGATTCCGGCCACGATGAGGCGAGGATAACGCCCTTCGACCAAACCAGCCGCCTTCAGGCGGCGGTGGTCGTCGCGAGCGATTCGTTGCCCCTTCTGTACCCTGTCGAGGAGCATCACCTGCATGAGATCCAGGTCGGTTCGCTCCATCAGGAGACGCGTGTACCGTTCGTCCAGAATCCGGCCTGCAAGACTCACGCTCACCATGCCGGGTGTGCTCAGGTCGTAGTCCGGCAACGGAAACGAACGGCGCCGCTGCGTCTCGAACATCCGCTTGATGCCACCGCCCTGCGTGTCGATCAGGTTCAGCTCGACCATAGCGTCGGCCAGGAACGGGTTGCGGTAGATGGCCTGCGGTGCATCCTGCCGTATCACTATCTCAACATCTCCCGGCAGGAACTCTCCCACGTTGGTCACGAGCACGCGATCGGGAAACTCCACGAGTGTGATGCGCGCATGCCGACGATAGTCCTGGTGTGCAATGGCGTTGTGGAGCGCCTCGCGAATCACCCAGGGATCGTATTGTGTAATCTCCTGGGGAAAGAGCGTACCGCTCGGGAGTGCCCGCACCACGAGATTACGGATGCGCTGCATCACCCTGTCGCCCGCCAGCAGGAACGGTGGACCGATGTGCTCGTAATCGAGCTCCCGGTCCTCGGCATCCTTCAAGATCCACGAGATCTTCGCCACTGCAGGCGATAGCAGGGTCGCAGACTCGGGACGGCCGAGCAGGACGAGGGCGGTATGCGTGACTTCGCCCTGCCGGAGCACCCGCGCCTTGTTGAGAAAGGTCCGATCGTCCCAGGCGGCGACCTCCTTCGCCTGCGCCGGGTGCTTGACAATGAACTGGTTGCGCGCTGTGGCGATCGCCTCAGGATCGAGATCATCCAGTGAGGCCGCCGAACAAACCTCGGCAGACCAGTCGCTTCCACGGGTCCAGATGGCGCGTTCCTTCTCGGGGTGGTTGTGTAGCATGGTCTTGCTCGAACCCACACGAATGTACGCTGTCCCATAGAACCTGACAGGCTCGCCGTTCGCCGGCCCGACCTCGAACAGCACGACACGGCCATCCGGATGACCGACCACGTGGGTTTCGATACCGGTGTTGGGTCGCAGACCTGCCGACAGCCACGGGAGCAGATCCTGGTTCCCCTTGCCCTTGACCCCAAACGGATCGAATCGGGTTCCGACCACATCGTGGCTCGCATCGTCGATGCCGAAGATGAGATAACCGCGGGGCTGGCCCGCCAGGCAGGCGGAGTTGGCAAGGGCCGAGAGATATTCACCGATCTCCTGCGGGTTGTATCGCCTGCGCTTGAACTCGAACCACTCCGTCTCCACCGGCAGGGCACGCAGCCGGTCGATGAGCGCCACCAACGCCCGCTCCTTCATGCCCTTGCCTCCTCGGAGTCGCGATTGGGGCCATCGGCCGGTTTCTCCGCAACGAGATCGTCTTCGATTCCATCCAGCGGCTCGGGTTCCTCGTCCTCCTCCGGCAACCGTGCCGCTACCTCGCGCACGTCAAGCTTGCCCGTGACCACATCAGAGATCAGGCGGGTGCGGAGCTCGTTGAGGAGGGTGATCTCCCGCTGGGTGGCGGTGATAGCGGTGTCTATCGTCCCAAGATTATCATCCAACCACGCAGCCACGGATTGTTGTTCGACCAGTGTGGGAAGTGGTATCCGCCAACTCCGCATCCTTTGTTGGGATATCTTTGGCATTGTTCCGCTCGATCCCTGAGCGCTCTGCTCGATCTGGTTCCGACCAACCCGCGACAAGAGCAACTCCATTAGGAAGCGCGCATCGATGAGTATATTTCGTAACCTCAGTCGATAAACTAAGTCGCACAGAATTGTACGGGGGCGCACACCTTCTGCGATGCAAACATCGCCAACGCGGTCAAGGGTGTTTGAACGTGTGATAAGCAGATCCCCGTTGGACAGTTCTATTCCGGGAGGTATCGAGGAACCAGTAGGAATCGGCTTGACAGCACCTGAATCGAATCGTCCGCGTCTTACGGCGGAAAGAGTGAGCACAACCCACTGAATTTCATCAATCTTACCTTCTGCGGCAACGGGACTCCAACCTTGGTCGATGCGGTCAATGCACCGCGCCAATTGAACCACCTCCCAATGCTCCGGCACCTCGCCCAGCCACTCGACCCCCGAGTCCTTGTAGGCGGGGTAGGGCTTGCCGGTGCGGACATCGATCCGGCCGGTGACGGCCTCGTGGATGAGCGCCTGCTTGTACTCCTCCAGCAGCTCGATCCGCCGCTTCCTGGCCCGGATGGAGCGCCGGATCCGCTGGTCCACGTAGTCGAGGAACCGGACGATGGCGACTTGCTCAGGAAGGGGGGGGAGGGGGAGCGCAAGGCGCTTCAGCTCCGACCCGTAGATGTGCGCCACCGTGAACCCTCGGCCCACGCACGCTTTCTGATGCCGTGAGGCAGGCGCATCCGCCACGAAACCAAGGAAGTGCGGGATCACCTCGATCGCAGGTCTAAGAACCAGAATGTCGCCGCCACAACAGGCGTCAGTCTCGATGAGATTTACGGCCGACCTGCCAATATCCTCTATCGTCTCGCCACTCGCGGCGAATAGCACATCGCCGTACCGAATCGGGGTGTATGCTGACGCTTGTTCCGGCGAAACGAAAGCTCCAGTCTTCCTGATGAAGAACTCGTATTTTGTGTAGAGGTCCCCGTAGCGAACACAAGGAATCCCGGACGAGACTTCGTCCTCCTTACTTCCTCCGTTTCCCTTGAAGATCTGACCGATGTGCCCGAGCGTAGTAACAGTCCAATGCGCCGGCACCTCCCCCAGCCACTCAACGCCGGAGTCCTTGTAGGCGGGGTAGGGTTTGAGGTCGGCGATCATGCCTCCCCCTCGCTTCCACTCTCCGGCGCTTCCTGCCAGTGGTGGGCGACCCGTGCCCAGTCCACGTCCCTTGAGATCTTCTGTCCGTCTTCATCCTCACCGATCCACACACCCCAGAAATCTGGGTCGTCCGAGCGAGGCTGCTGCGACCTGGGGAGGTCGTTCATCCTGACGAGGACCGGAAGCTCTGATGCCCAGCCGAGCAGGATGGCAGTCTGCGAAGGTAAGGATGGGAGCTCCCGAAGCAGGCCTCTCAGGTTGTCCGGTACGAGGCGCCGGACAAGATCCTGATCCCGGTCGTTGCTGATCCGGTGGAGGAGAAAGGTGTTGCATTGAGAAAGAACCGTGGGCGAAAGCTCCGACGGTCGTTGCGACGAGAGAACAAGGCCGAGTCCGAACTTCCTGCCTTCACGGGCAATGCGTTCGAACACCTGACAACAGATCGTCGCCGCGTCCTGGTTCTCCAGATCCTCCTTGTAGCGCTTGATGAACGTGTGCGCCTCTTCCATCACCAATACCGTTGGAAGCGTCACTCCGTTGAGCTTGACGTAACGCTGAAGGGCCTCGAACGTCATACGGGCGATCACAGCCGTGACGACATGGACGACCTCGGTCGGCACCAGAGACAGATCGATCACCGACACGCAGCCGCTTTCAGCGTTGTTGCTTCCAATGTAGTCGGTGAGCCATTCATCCAGCGTGGTGTCGGACACACCGCCCAGGATCGGTTTCATCCGGCTGTCAGTGAGCAGCGAACGAATCCTGACCAGCAACGTTTCAACGTATTCGGATACATTGAGCATCTCCGCAGCCGCCTCGACACTGCGAAGTAGCGATGCTCCCTCGAAAGGGCGCGGTGCGTCCACATCCGATGGAAGAATGTCGGCCTCGGCGCCCCCGAAGACAGAATATGCCTCGCTCGTCGTCGTCAGGAGATCCTGAACCTCCTGGCGAGTAAAGTCGTAATGTGGGTATTGCCCGCGGCGCGGAGCGCAAAGCTCCTCGAGCTTGTCGATGAGTGCTTGCAGCCTAGCCTGCTGGTCGCCAGCGAAAGAACTCAACTCATCTTCCAGCCCAATCTTCCACTTTTCCAATTTCTCGAAAAACGACTTCGGTTTCGGGAATGCCGCCCAAGGGCTGCCCGCGTTTTGCTCGATCCGAATAGTCGTCACGAGTGTGCGAAGGAACCGGCGCATCTCGTGGCTTGCATCTCCGGTGGGCGTTGTGTGGCCATCGCGAACGAAACGGAGCGCGTGCATGAGAGTCGGCCGCTGCGTTTTCGCACTCGCCTGCGTGAAGGAGCACCACTCGGCGCTGTTCCAGAACCACAACGGAACCTTGAGCGCCTTCTCGCCTTCGCCGGGGTTCACCTTGAAGATCCGTGCTTGGATTGTCGGATCGTTATTAGAGAAAGCCCGGGAGTACTCGCCGTTTGGGTCGAGCACAATAAACCGAGCGTTGGGCGTGCCGCCGCAGGTTTCCCTCGCCTGCTCCACACTCCACCGGATCAGTCCGGCAACCGAGCAGGACTTGCCACTGCCGGTATTGCCAAGAACAGCGAGATGACGCCCGAACAGCCGGTTCGGATCAACAAATACACGGGCATCGCCGGCAAGCGGACTCGTACCAATCTTGACCCGGCGCCCTTCGCCGGATTCGACGATCGAGCGGAGCTGCAGGTCTGTGGGCAGTACGACGGCGGCACCGACCGAGGGCAGCGCATCGGCGCCCCGGCGAAAGACGTAACCGTTTCCGTCACGAGCCGTTCGTAGGGTGCCCAATGGGTTGAGGCTGAGTCGGCGCAGCGGATACGGCAGATCCACCAGGCCGAAATCCTGCATGCCCCGCCGCTTCGGAAATGGCGAGCGCTCGATCGTCATCCACTCGGTCTGGCCGACAAGAAAGCCATCGTCGACGGGGACGAGCAGGTAGCCGTTGACCCGGGGGAAGGGTCGAGGCCCGCCCGTATTCAGCGCGACAGAATCCGGCGCTGCGATATCGAGTCCCACCTTGACCTCGTCCGGCGAGACGAATTCCACCGTGCCGATGCGCAGACTCTCCACCTGCTCGAAGGGAGTCTGGCTCATGGTGTCGGCGTCCCCACTCCGGCGTCACTGCCGCCGGGCGTTTCTTCCTGGCCGTTACCAGCAGTCCACCTAGCCCTGAGCAGTTCCGCCATACGGAAGGTCGTCCGGTCGATTGCTGGCTTTGGAAGGTAGTGGTCTACCAGACTCTTGAGGTTCCCGAGATGATCGCCCAACAGCAGCGTGATCTGCGCGTGTCGCCCAAGTGCATCGTACGTCCTCATGATCCGTCCGAGTGGGTCCCCATACGAGATTACAACCAGGTGGGCCGACGGGATGGTCAGCATATCCTCGATGGCCCGGTTGATGTGCTCGTCGCCAAAGCTGTAGCCGTAGCAAACCACCGTGCTGTTCGGCCTGCAAATCGCTGCGGCAAAGTCACGAAACAATTCGACGTACGGATAGGCGGCGGTTTCCCGGTCCTTTGCTGCGTTCGGATAGATCATCAATCGTCGGGCGCCCTCGGCATCAGCACCGGCGAGCTCAAGGAACGTCTTCGTGTCCGAAGCACCAAACGGGAGGCCAATCCGGCGAATCGCCCCCTCGCAGTCCACCCAGTCCACAGACCCGTGCAGTTTCGTGAAACGAGCAACACCTTCGAGATAGCGCGGCTCGCCGCGGATTCCCGGCGGGTTGTAATGAAGGTCAACGTCGAGCCTCGACGAGCGAAACACCGGCGCCAACGTGCCCACGAATCGGTCGATCATCCGTAGCCCGGCAACATCGGCTCCCGCCTCGATGAAGCGATCATAATTCGTCGTGAAGATGTGCAAACGCTCGCGCGTACCGGATCGGCTGGCGAAGCTCATCAGGAAGCTGACGAGATAGTTGAAAGCCAACTCGCGCTTGTCTGCCGGGGCCAAGAAAAGGTTTCTTTCTCCTTCGAGGATCGAATGTGCGAACGAGCGAAGGGCATTTTCCAAAGCCTTTCGCAGAGCTTTGACCTGCGAGTGCTCTTCGGCATCGTTCGGCTTGGTGGCAGCCATGATCTCCAAGCCACGGAGCAGCTCGTTGGCAGCGCGGATCTGGTCCTCGAAGTTTCCCCGGTCGCGCCCAGCGTGCTCGGCGATACGTTGCGCCTCCGCTGCGATCTCCTCGTTCAGCGTATCGAAAGTGATCGTGTCCATCCCCGGGAGTGAGTCCTCATTCGCAATTGCATGCACAGCATGAGTTAAGCCGGACCCGATCAGCGACGACAGATGTTCCGACTGAACGAGCGCCGTTAGCCATGGCTCAATCCTGGGACGCAGCTTCTCCGGTCCGAAGACCTCGTCAACTTTCGCCCAGGAACACGTCGAGTCCTCCGACAGCTTGAACGTTATGGTAGGTTCCTCGGATTGACCGTCATCTTTCTTCAGGAAAACCGGAGACTGATCGTCGCGGGTTTTGAGGATTTGGCCTCCCGCGTTAAAAAACTCTTGAAGCTCCTCGGTGGTCATGACTCACCTCCGCCGACAATCTCCCCAATCAGTCCCTCCATCTCCTTCTCCACCGCTAGGATGTCCGCACGGATCTCCTCCAGGCTCCGCATGGGCTTGGGCTTGTAGAAGTAGCGGGTGAAGCTGATCTCGTAGCCGATCTTGACCTTGTCCGGGTCGTACCAGGCGTCGGGGGCGTAGGGCAGGACCTCCCGCGTGAGGAAGGCGTCGATGCCGCCCTCTTCGAGGAGCGGTACCTGCTCGGTGTCCCGCAGCTCGGTGTCGGGCTCGTACTCGACGACGGCGGGCTTGCCGTTGATGGTCGTCGCGAACCGGCCGTGCAGGGGATCGGGCGCGGTGCCTTGCTTGTGGATCTTGCGGATCACCGGTGGCGCGTCCTCGGCACGCTCATGGGTCTCCTTGAGCTTCTTGATCTCGGCCGCCTTGTACGACCGTCCGGGGTCGATGCCCCTGAGACGCAGCGGACGCTCGACGGTCACCTTCCAGTAGCCGAATGCCTCGTTGGGGAAGATCTTGCTCTGCTCGGTCTCCTCGAAGGCAAGGAAAGTTTGGCAGATCCGCTCGATGTCCTCCTCCGAGAGCTCGCAGTTCTTCTTGCCGAGGTTCTTGCGCAGGGGTTTGAACCACTGCGTGGCGTCGATGAGCTGCACCTTGCCCCGCCGGTGCTCGGGCTTGCGGTTGGTGAGCACCCAGATGTAGGTGGCAATCCCGGTGTTGTAGAACATGTTGAGCGGCAGGGCGACGATGGCTTCGAGCCAGTCGTTCTCGATGATCCAGCGGCGGATGTTGCTCTCGCCCTGGCCGGCACCGCCGGTGAAGAGCGAGCTGCCGTTGTGGACCTCGGCGATCCGGCTTCCCAGCCTGGTGTTCCGCTTCATTTTGGAGAGCATGTTGGCCAGGAAGAGCATTTGTCCGTCGCTCGACCGGGTGACGAGCGACAGCTCCTCGCCCCTGTGTTGCACGATGAAGCGCGGGTCCTTGATACCCGACTTGCCGCCCATGCGCTCCAGGTCGCCCTTCCAGCTCTTGCCATACGGGGGGTTGGAGAGCATGAAATCAAATTCGTGGGCGGGAAAGGCGTCGTTCGAAAGGGTAGAAAACTCCGGGCCGCCGACGATGTTGTCCGCGTTGTGGCCCTCCCCTTTGAGCAACAGATCCGCCTTACAGATCGCGTAGGTCTCGGCGTTGATCTCCTGGCCGAAGAGATGGACTGAGACCCTTTTCCCTCGCCGCCTGGCCAGATCCAGGAGGGTTTCCTCGGCGACCGTCAACATTCCGCCGGTTCCACAGGCGCCATCGTAGAGGAGGTACGTTCCTGACTCGATCGTCCCGGCGATCGGTTCGAAGATCAACCTCGCCATGAGCTTCACGGCATCTCGAGGGGTCCAGTGTTCGCCCGCCTCCTCGTTGTTCTCCTCGTTGAAGCGACGGACAAGCTCCTCGAAGATCGTCCCCATCCCGTGGTTGTCCAACGCTGGGAGGCGAATCGAACCATCCTCGTCATAGACCGGTGTTGGCGCCAGATTGATCCTGGGATCGAGGAACTTCTCGATCAGGGTTCCGAGCGCATCGGCCTTGGAAAGACGTGGTACCTGGTGGAGAAACTCGAAGTTCTCGAGAATCACCTGAACGTTCGGAGAAAAGCCGTCCAGGTAGTCCCGAAAATCCGCCTTGAGCTGCTGGCGACTGGCCCGAGCGCGGAGATCGCGGAGCGTGAACTTCGACGTGTTGTAGAAGGCTTGACCTGCCGCTTTGCGCAGCGCCGCATCCTGCTGGATGATACCTGCGTCATCGAGAGAAGCCTTCATCTCCAGGACCTGTTTCTTTGTTGGTTCGAGGACCGCGTCAAGACGACGGATCACCGTCATCGGCAGGATGACATCGCGGTACTTCCCCCTGACGTAGAGGTCGCGAAGGACATCGTCCGCGATACCCCAAATGAAGTTCGTGATCCAGGTGACTTGAGATGTGTTCATGTTGCGTCCCTCTTCCAAAGAAGTGACGTGCTCATCCTTCCCTCGGCGGCACTGCCTTCCTCCCGCGTTGCCGGGACCTGTTGGGCTTGAAAGGACGACGACGGTATGAGGTCATGCCCTGCCCAGACGGGTCGACGATGGGAGAGGGCCGTGTGTCCATCGCGATCATTGTAGGACCTTCTGCGTGGACAGTGAACCGCGGACCGGGGCCCGCTACGGTCCCGGCAGGGTCCAGCAGCCTGGGTCGTCGCTGGCGGGTACCGGTGGCGCGTGTTGCGTGCGGATTGGCCTTGCCCCAATCCGGTACGCAGGTCGGCTCGCTTCTATGGGACTTGCCCTGTGGAGAACCGCAGGGAACGGGAACGGACGGCTACTGTCCGCTGACATCATCGGGCGGTGGCGTTCGCTGACAACTGGCACTGGTGCCGCGGGTCGGATAGACTGACGGAAACAGGGGCCTCAGATCGCACATGGGTCGTGATCCTGGGCTGTTCACGAGGCAACCGCGTGGAGGAAAGGCGATGGTCCGACCTTGCACATGCCGCTCTCTCGTTTCGGCCGTTCTGGCCCTGACGATACCCGCCGTGGCGCTCTGCGGGGACTGGCCACGGATCCCGGAGAGCGAGCGTACCCTGACGCAGATCGCAGATCACCCAAACGCTCCGGCTGTCGTGCTTTTCGAACGGGGATCCATCGTCTTCAGCCGGCGCTCGGTGTCCTCGTACCTCCAGGTGTACCGCAGGGTGAAGATCCTGCGAGAGAGCGGGGTGGGGTACGGCTCGATCTCGATCCCCTCGACGCCGTACTTCAGGGTGAAGGACGTCGAGGGACGGACACACCTTCCGGACGGACGAACCGTCGATCTTCCGGAAGATGCCGTCTTCTCAAAGAGCTATTCGGGGTTCTACAGGCGGGAGGTGATCTCCGTCGCCATGCCGCGGGTCACCGTGGGGTCCATCATCGAGTACCGGTACAAGGTGTTCTTCGACTCGATCGTTTATCCGGAACCGTGGTACTTCCAGTCCGAGATTCCCGTACTTCACAGCGAGATCGTGTACTACATCCCGAGTTCGTACCGGTTCAAGCCCTATGGCGGAACGCTCCTCCGGGGCCGGACGATCGAGAGCAGAATTGAGAAGAAGCCAAAAGGGCTGGCCGTGACATTCTTCATGGACAACCTCATCCCGATCCCGGACGAACCGCTCCGGTACCCGATGGAGGACCTCTCGAGCTGGGTCATCGTGCTTCCCGATCTGTTCGATTCCGGTGTCTTCTCGATGGTCTTGCTGGCCGACTGGGACTCCGCAGTCGACCGTATCCGCGGGAACAGCGACTACGGGTACGTGTTCTTCCGGAGGCGAGCCGGCAAGGCCAAATCGAAGGCGAAGGAGCTCGCCGCGGGAGCGGACGATCCCGAGGGCCGGGCGCGCGCGATCTACCGTTTCGTGCGCGACGAGCTCGTCACGGAAGCGGGCGGCGGTATCTCAGTGGGCAGACAGACGGGCAACGAGGTCTTCGAATCCGGCAGGGCGGACTTCACCGAGAAGGCCCTTCTACTCCAGCTCATGCTCCGGAAGGCCAAGGTGCCGGCCTCGCTCGCCTGGGTCCGTCCGGTCTTCCTCGGACACGTCCGCCGGGAGGTCCCCAACCCCTACCAGTTCACCCGGAGCCTCGTCGTGGCGAAGCTGGGCGGGAAGGAGGTCTTCCTCTACCCGTGCGATCGCAGGTTGGCGTTCGGCGCCCTTCCTCCGTCGCTGGAGGGAGTCCCCTGCCTGGTTCTCGACAAGGGCAAGCCGAGATGGGCCACGACGCCGGTCACCCCAGCCGGGCAATCCGCGACCGTCGCCAAGCTCCACATGCACATCGACGACAAGGGTCGGATCAGAGGAAACGGAACGCTGACGTTGACCGGGCACTCCGCCTGGTCTCGGCTTCGCTGGAGGGACACGAGGACCGAGAGGCTGACGAGGTGGACCGAATGGCTCGAGGATCACATGGGAGGGCTCTCGGCGGACGGCGTCGAGCTCGAGGAGGATGTGGAGGGCCGTTCGGTGACGGTGCGATGGACCATCGGGCCGGCCGACGAGGATGAGGCGTTCGACGAGATCGAACTGCCGGTCACCGTGCCGCTGACCCGTTCGGACAACCCGTTCACCCTCCCGCCCTCGAAACGGTTGACCCCGGTCCTGTTGCAATATCCGTTCGCCCAGTCGGTCGAACTCCATGTCAGCTGGCCCGAGGGGTGGGCCGTCGATGTCGCGCCACGGTTCGTGAACTTTGCCAACGGTGCAGGACGGGTCTCCGGTACGGTCTGGACGGACCCGGAGAGGCGGACCATCGAGATCGCGACGTCCCGGTTGATCCGGCGGAGGGACTATCCGAACGCCTCGGACTACGTGCAGGTACACGACCTGTACGAGAAGCTGACGGCCAACGACGAGGAGGAGCTCGTCCTTGTCCGGGAGGAACCGGACCGGTGAGACGGCTCGCTACGGTGTTCGTGTTCCTGGCCGTTGTCCGGCCCGGCGCCGGAGCGACAATCGCGAGCCGGAAGGTCCACGTGGAGATCCAGGACGACGGGTACTGTGTCCAGGAGGTGCTCACGATTCGACTCGAGGAACCGGGAGACCTCGAATCGTGGAGCGAATACGTCATCACCATGGACCCGTCGACGGAGCTGCAACGGTGTACGGCCGAGGTGTGGAACGGGCAGGGCACGGTTGTGTCCCGGATCCATCCCAGGGAGCTGAGGACGCTGGAGTCTCCGGGGACCTCGATGTACAGCACCAGCCGGATGGAGATCGTCCCGTTCCCGCCGCTGGAGGTGGGGCAGCGGCTCCACCTCGAGGTGACCACGTGCTCGACCCCACCCTACCCGGTGGCCGTGGTCCCCCTCCAGAAGGACACACCACAGGAGGAGCTGGCGATCGCCGTCGATCGGGCCCCGCGGCTTCGCTGGAAGGTCACGGGCGCTCCCGGACTGGTCACCATGACGCAGGAGGAAGGCACGCTCCTCTTCCGGGGAAGCGAGATCCCCGCCTGGGATCCTCCGCGGCTTGCGCCGCCGTCGAGCCTGTCGCGGCCGGCGTTACGGCTGGCATGGGATGGGAGCGGGAGCTGGCAACGCGTCGGAACGTGGTTCTCCGGCCTCGTCGCGTCCCTGCCTCCCCCGGGCCCGGGAATCGCCGCAAGGACGAGGGAGGTCTGCCGGGGCGCTCGTTCATCACGGGAGCGGGTCGCCGCGATCGCCTCGTTCGTCCGGCACGGTATCCGGTACGTCGCCGTGGAGATCGGCCACGGGGCGTGGAGGCCCTCACCGCCGGACGAGGTGCTCGAGCGGGGTTGGGGGGACTGCAAGGACAAGGCTGCCCTCCTTCGGGCGATGCTCGAATCCATCGGTCTCCGGGCGGAGATGGTGCTGATCCACGCGGGGAAGGCCGGCCGGTTCGACGAAACGTTTCCTTCGCCGTTCTGGTTCAACCACACGATCACGGCGGTGGATGCGGCGGCCGCCGGTGCGCGGGCCGGCGACCCGGTCGTGGACGGCCTGCTTCTCATCGACCCGACCGTTGTTCACGGGGGGATCGGGTGGCTCCCTCCGCCTCTCCAGGACCGGCCCGCGCTGTATGCAGCCGGAGAGGGAAGCCGGCTGATCGAAATCCCGCCCGCTCCGTCGAGCGAGACCCGCTCGATCACGGTGGAAGGCTCCGTGGACGGATCCGGCACGCTTGCCGGATCGATCCAGATCGAGATCCGCGGGGAGGATGCGGTGCCCTGGCTGGTGGCCTTGGACTCATCACCGCAGGCCCTGATCGAGAACAGGTTCGCACGCGAGCTCCGGTCGGAGCTGCGTGGTTTCTCCGTGAGGGGGCTGACCCTCCACGAGATCCCCGATGAGGTCCCCACCGTCGAGGTCCGTGCCCGGATCGAGCGCCGGGGCTTCGCCCGGACGCGTGGTGACACCCATGTGATGGGGGTTTCGAAACCTGGCCGGCTCCCGGCCAGGATGGAGGTCCCGACCGGCGGTGGACCCGTTGTCGTCGACTGTGGCCAGACGACCCACCGCTGGATCCTGCATCTGCCCGATGGGTGGTGTCTTCCTGCCGGACGGTCCGAGGGTGTCGAGAACGCCGTGGGGGCCGTCCGTGCCGCCGTGACGTGGCGGGAAGACGGCGCACTGGTGATCGAACGGACGGCCCGCCTCGACTCGGCGTGGATTCCGGAGGAGAGGGTTCCGGAGCTTCTCGACCTCGTCCGGAAAGGATCGCGGCTCTTCGCTCGCCGCCTCCGCGCCCGCTGCCAGAGCGCAGCGGCCGTGCACTGAGCGATCCGGGTGACGTCGGCGTCTCTCGAGGCCGGGTTCTCCGCAGCCCCGAGGCCGGGACGGAGGCGCCGCTCGGCCCTCGATGACCTCGGGAGCACCGCATCGCCCATCGTCGCCCCGGTGTCCGATCCCGCCCCCTCCTACGGTAAGTCGGCGGACTCCCTCTCCGAGAGCCCCTGGTCAGGCCACCCCGCCACGCCCGGCGGTGCCGAGTGCGGGGTAACCGACGGCGGTTGGAAACGCCTCCAGGCCCGGGACGGGCGGCACCAGGCGTCACGGCCTTCCGGGAAGACCACAACAGAGGAGGCCCCCGTTACCGGGGGCCTCGTGATCGTTCGTTTGAGACGGGCTCAGGCGCGGCGGAGCAGGAAGACGCCGGCACCGGCCAAGAGGATTCCGAGCAGACCGAGCCCCACGGACCCCGCCGCCGGGATCCCGGCGCGGCTGACCGTATTGAATGTGCCCGAGGCTGTGGTGTTGTAGGTGATGGAACCCATCCAGTTGTAGTAGGCCTGCGCCCAGTAGGCGTAGACCCCGTCGGCCGGCAGCGTGAAGCTGAAAGTGTGCATGAAGTTGCCGGTGGCGGTACGGAGGACGGTCGCAGAGCTGTACACGCTGGTCGACGTGTTGTAGATGGAGGCGTACATCATCACTTGGTCGCCGTTCGCGGACGGGTAGTACGAAGAGAAACTCGTCCACGCCGTGCACTGGAAGTCCACCAGCACCGGCGGACCGTTGTCAGTCACCACCGGTCTGACGCTGAACGAGGTGAAGTCGTACACGAGCCGCTGCTGCGCCGCCGCAGGCGTTGCCCACGCCACGAGGACAGCAACCATGAGCACTCCAAGAACCAACCGCTGCATTCGATCCCCCTTCCCCGGTTCCCGCACACCCGACACCGCCCCCGGGAGAACCTGCGGCTATTCTAGAACCCGATTCACCGAATTGTCAAACGTCCGCCCCGGCGAGAACTGAGGAAGACCTCCCGCGGCCGGCACCGTGCGACGGCGGGAGGGGCCGGCCGGGAAGGACTCCGGGATCTGGTACTCGGGATGCGGGCGTGGGACCGCGGGAGGGGACACCCGCCCTGGCGGCGTCCGGAGGCGGGGGGCGGTCACCGGGGGACCGGGGGACCCATACAAGACACCGGGCCGCGTCGCCGCGGCCCGGATCGTTTGAGGTGGTGCCGAAGGCCGGACTCGAACCGGCACGGGTCGCCCCACACGGCCCTCAACCGTGCGCGTCTACCAGTTCCGCCACTTCGGCACGCGCAAGCTGCATTCTACGAACCTTCCCCCGATCCCGCAAGCCCTACTGGCCACCCGCCGGGGCGTCCGGCCCGGCCGGCTGCGGCGCGTCCGCAGGGGCCTGGGCGGGCTGCTCCGCAGCGGGGGCGGCCTCGCCGGTCTGCTCCGCGGCGGCGGGCGCTTCGGGCGCGGCCTTTTCCTCCTGCTGCGGCTCGGCCTTCTGCTCCGTGGCCGGCGCCTTCTCCTGGCTCTTCTCGGCGGCGGGCTTCGGCTTGACGTCCTCCATCACCGTGCCGCCGCGCTTGCCCTGCATGATCGCCAGGCTCAGGGAGAGCACGACGAACAGCACGAACGCGCCGGTGGTCAGCTTGTGCAGCAGCGTGGTGCCGGAGCGCGGCCCGAACGCCGTCTGGCTCCCGCCGCCGCCGAACGCGCCGGCGAGATCGGCACCCTTGCCCTGCTGGAGCAGGACCACCATGATCAGGAAGATGCAGACCAGAACGTACAGGATCGTCAGAAGAACAGTCACGGTCACTCCTTCGGCGGCGCAGACGCCGCAGCGCGGATGATAGCGGAAAACGAGGCTGCGTCAAGGCTGGCGCCGCCGACGAGCCCTCCGTCCACGTCGGGGGCGGCGAACAGCTCGGCCGCGTTGGCCGGCTTGACGCTTCCGCCGTACAGGATCCGGACGCCCTCCGCCGCGTCCCCGAACGCCCCCCGGAGCCGCTCGCGCAGGAAGGCGTGGGCCTCCTGGGCCTGCTCCGGCGTGGCGGTCCGGCCGGTGCCGATGGCCCACACGGGCTCGTAGGCCAGAACGAGCCGGCCGGGGTCGAGGGGACCGAGCACGGACGACTGGCGCTCGAGGACGGCGAACGTCTCGCCGGCCTCACGCTTGCCGAGTGTCTCGCCGACGCAGAAGATCACGGTGAGCCCCGCCGCCTGGGCCGCCGCCGCCCGGCGCGCCGCCGTCTCGTCGGTCTCGCCGAACATCGCCCGGCGCTCCGAGTGACCGACGATGGCCCACTCCACGCCGAGCTCCACGAGCATCGCCGGAGCGATCTCGCCGGTGAAGGCGCCCTGCTCCTCCCAGTGGACGTTCTGGGCGCCAAGCCCGATGGAGGAGCCCGCCAGCAGCATGGCCGCTGCGGGGATCGAGGTGTACGGCGGGCAGATGACGGCCTGGACGCCGCCGGGCAGCGCCTCGTCGAGGATCGCCTCGCAGAACGAGGTTGTGGCGGCCACGCCGTGGTGCATCTTCCAGTTTCCCGCGACGATCGGTGTCCTGCTCATCGCCCCTCCTCCAGTGCCGCCAGCGCCGGCAGCGTCTCGCCCGAGACCAGGGCCAGGGAGGCGCCCCCGCCCGTGGAAACGTGGTCGATCCGGTCCGCCACGCCGGCCCGGTGGACCGCCATGACCGACTCCCCGCCGCCCACCACCGTGAACCCTGGGCACGCCGCCATGGCCTCGGCCACGGCCACGGTGCCCGCGGCGAACCGCTCCACCTCGAAGACGCCCATGGGGCCGTTCCAGAAGACGGTCCGGGCGCCGCCCAGCGCCTCGCGGAACCGCGCGATGGTGGCGGGCCCGATGTCCACCGCCATCAGGTCCGCCGGGACGGCGTCCGCCGGGACGATCTCCACGCGGCCGGGCGCGTCGATGGAGTCGGTCACCACGAGGTCCTCGGGGATCACGAGCGCCGTCCCGTGCTCCCGGGCCAGCGCCATCACCTCCCGGGCCGTCTCCACCATGTCCGGCTCCACCAGGGAGCGGCCCACCTCGTGGCCCTGGGCCAGCAGGAAGGTGTTGGCCATCCCGCCGCCGACGAGCACGGTCCGGGCGCGCTCCACCATGGTGCGGAGCGGACCGGTCTTGGTGGAGACCTTGGCGCCGCCCACCACGGCCACGAACGGCTGCTCGGGGTCGTGGACGACGCGCCCCAGCGCCTCGAGCTCCGACGCCATCAGCCGGCCGGCGGCCCGGCGGCCGGGCTCGAACAGGCGCGGGACCGCCTCGACGGAGGCGTGGGCCCGGTGGGCCGTTCCGAAGGCGTCGTTGACGTAGTGGGAGAACGGGGCCGCGAGCTCCGACGCGAACGCCGGATCGTTGCCCTTCTCGCCCGGGTGGAAGCGCAGGTTCTCGAGCAGCACCACGCCGCCGTTGGGGGCCAGTGCCAGCGCCTCCGCCACGGGGCCGTCGACGCAGTCCTCCACGAACCGGACCGGGGCGCCGAGCAGGTCGGCCAGCACGCCGGCCACCGGCTCGAGGGAGAACCGGGGGTCCGGCGCGCCCTTGGCCTTGCCCAGGTGGGAGCAGGCGGCGATCACCACCTCCCGCTCCCGCAGCCACTCCAGGGTGGGGAGGGCGGCCTCGACGCGGGTGGCGTCGAGCACCCGCCCGTCCTTCACCGGCACGTTGAGGTCGAGCCGGACGAGCACCCGGGTCCCCGGCCCGAGATCGGTCAGGTCCTCGAGCCGCGGCAGGGTCATCGTCCCTCCTGCCCCACCATGTACCGCAGGAGGTCGACGCACCGGCGGGAGTACCCGTTCTCGTTGTCGTACCAGCCCACGACACGGAAGAAGGTCGGCGCCACCTGGGCGATCAGGCTGAGGTCCACCACCACGGAGTGGTTCTCTCCGATGATGTCGGAGGAGACCAGCGGCTCGTCCGAGGCGGCCAGGATCCCGGCCAACGGCCCGGCGGCGGCGTCGCGGAACGCCTGCCGGATCGCGTCGGCCGAGGACTCGCGGGAGGCGACGAAGGTGACGTCGCAGATCGAGGCGTCGGGCACGGGAACGCGGAGGGCGCCGCCGTTGAGCTTGCCCGCGAGGCGCGGGTAGACCAGTCCGATCGCCTTGGCCGCACCGGTGGAGGTCGGGATGATGTTGATCGCCGCCGCCCGCGCCCGCCGCATGTCGGAGGGGTGCTGCACGTCGAGGATCCGCTGGTCGTTGGTGTAGGCGTGGGTTGTGGTCAGCCAGCCGTGCTCGATTCCCACGGTCTCGTCCAGCACCTTGACCATCGGGGCCAGGCAGTTGGTCGTGCAGGAGGCGTTGGAGACCACGAAGTGCTTCTCGGGATCGAACGTCTCGTGGTTGACGCCCATGACGAACGTCGCGTCCACGCCGCCCTTGCCGGGCGCCGTGATCACCACGCGGCGGGCGCCGGCCTCGAGATGGGCGCTTGCCTTCTCGCGGTTACGAAACAGGCCCGTCGCCTCGAAGACGTAGTCCACGCCGAGCTCCTTCCAGGGCAGCTCCGCGGGGTTCCGGATGGCCAGCACCTTGACCGCGTCACCGTCGATGACGAACCCATCGCCGGTCAGCTCGACCGTGCCCGGCCAGGTGCCGTGTACCGAGTCCCGCTTGAACAGGTACGCCAGCATGTCCGGCGAGGTCAGGTCGTTGACCGCCACCAGGTCGAACTCGGGGTGCGGCATCAGGTGCCGGGCGATGAGGCGGCCGATCCGTCCGAAACCGTTGATTGCGACGCGAATGCTCATGGAATCCTCCCGTTCCTCGTCATGATGCCGCAGTATACGCCAACCCCGGCCCGTGGCGGGGCCAGGGCGGTCCGGCCGTCGCCCCCGACGGGGTCAGCCGAGCTTCGCGATGATGGCGTCGGTCATCTCGGTGGTGGTGGCCGCACCCTGCTCGATGGCCCGCGGTCCGCCGCGGAGCTTGAGCATGTCGTAGGTGCGGACACGGCCCTCGGCGACCACCGCCGCGATGGCCTCGCGGATCCGGCGCGCCTTCGCCTCCTCGCCCAGCCAGTCGAGCATCATCGCCGCGGAGAGGATCATGGCGATCGGGTTGACGATGGGCGGGTCGAGCTCGGCGTACTTCGGAGCCGACCCGTGGGTGGGCTCGAACACGCCGACCTCCCGGCCGATGTTGGCCGAGGCCGCGAACCCCAGGCCGCCCACGAGCCCGGCGAACCCGTCGGAGATGATGTCCCCGAACATGTTCCCGGCCACGATGACGCCGTAGTCCTCGGGGTTCTTGGTCAGCCACATCATCTGGGCATCGATGTTGGTCTCCCAGAGGTCGATCTCCGGGTAGTCCGCCTTCACCGTGCGCCCTTCCTCCACCATCATCCCGGAGGTCTCGCGCAGGACGTTGGGCTTCTCGCAGATCGTCACGCTGGAGTAGCCGTGGCGCCTCGCGTAGGCGAACGCCTCTTCGCAGATCCGGCGGCACGCGGCCCGGGTGAAGATCCGGGTGGAGATCGCAAGGTCCTCGGGCGGAACCTCCGTGAACCGCCGGAACTTCGGGTGGGTCGCCAGCGCCTCCCGGACCTGGGCGGGCGGGTTCGTCCACTCCACGCCGGAGTACAGCCCCTCGGTGTTCTGGCGGAAGACGACGGCGTCCACCGGCGGCTCCTCGAGGCCGCCGTCGGCGCCCCGGCGCACGAAGTTGAGCGGGTTACCCGGGAACGCGGTGCACGGCCGGATGGAGATGTCGAGGTCGAACCGCTGCCGCAGCGCCACGATGGGCGAGAAGTAGACGAACCCCTTATCCCTGAGCTCGGGACGCAGCTCCTCGGCTGCCTTGTCTTTGGGCTTGGAGGTGATGGCGCCGAACAGCGCCACCTTGTGCTTCGCGATCAGCTCGACGGTTTTCTCGGGCAGCGGGTTGCCCTCTTCGACCCAGTGCTTCCAGCCGATCCCGGCCTCCACGTACTCCGCCTCGAACCCCACGGCGTCGAGCACCCGGATCGCCTCGGGCAGCACGACGTTCCCGATTCCGTCTCCCGGCATGGTCACAACGGTCCGCTTCGCCATTTCGTCCTCCTCACGGTCGTCGCCCCCGGCCCACCGGCCGCGGCGCGCGGGAACCATACCCGAAAGGCGCGCCGCGCGGAACCCCCCGGAGAAGACGGGGAGCGCCATGCCGGGCGGACCACGGGCGCGGCGGGAGAGACGCTTCGGTCCTTACCGGCCCATGTCGCCGATCCGCTCGAGGAGACGGCGATGGAACCCGCCAAAATCCCCCGAGGAGCACCCGATCATCACGTCACCGGGCTGAAGGACGGGTTGGAGCGCCGCAACCGGGTCCTCGCCGTCCTCCGGGATGACGGCGACGACGCCCGCCGCCTCGAGCTCCCGTCCCAGCCGCCCGCGATCGAGCCGCTCTTCCTCGGGGATCCGGTCGCGGTGGTGGACCGGCGCCACGAGGACCACGTCCGCTCCGGTCAGCGCCGCGGCGTACGCCTCCTGGAACAGCGACCGCCCCGCGGTCAGCGAGCGCGGCTCGAAGGCGATGACGATCCGGCGGTCCGGCCAGCGCTGGCGGGCCGCCTCCACCGTCGCGCGGAGGGCGGTGGGGTGGTGGGCGAAGTCGTCCACCACGGTGATGCCCGCGGCCTCCCCGACGATCTCGAGGCGCCGGACGACGCCCGGAAACGCCGCCAGCGCGGCCGCCACCGCCTCCGGCCCGACCCCCGCCGCCAGGGCGGCCACGGCGGCCCGCGAGGCGTTGGCCAGGTTGTGGCGGCCGGGGAGCGGCAGGGAGAGGTCCAGCCGGTGCCTTTCCCACTCCAGGGACCAGAGGCTGCCCCCCTCCGAGAGGTCCATCGCACCGATGCGCGCATCGTTCTCCGCGCCCTCGCCCACCCGGACCACCGGCGCCGCGGCGTCGCGGCACGCCTCCAGCGCCCTCGGGCTCGCCCCGTCGACGACGATCAGCCCGTCCCCCGGAACCCGCGCCGTTCCGGCGCGGAAGGCGGCCACTACGGCATCCTCGTCGGCGTAGATGTCGCCGTGGTCGAACTCCACGGGGCCGAGCAGGAAGGTCCAGGGACGGTAGTGGACGAACTTGGGCGACCGGTCGAAGAACGCCGTGTTGTACTCGTCGCCCTCGATGACCAGGTACGGTCCGCGGCCGTGACGGAATGAGCGCCGGGACCACGGGAGCAGCCCCCCGACGAACAGGGTCGGGTCGGTCCCGGCCCGTTCGAGGATCCATCCGAGCATGGCGGTGGTGGTGGTCTTGCCGTGGGTCCCGGCGACCACCAGGCTGCGGCGCTCACCGAGAAGGTAACGGGCGACGGCCTCGGCCTGGGAGACGTACGGCAGACCCCGTTCGAGGACCGCACGCACTTCCGGGTTGGTCCGGGGCACGGCGTTGCCGATGACGACCCGGTCGATCCCCTGCGGCATGGCGTCGGGATCCCACCCGAGGCGGACGGGGATCCCCAGCGCCTCGAGCAAGTCACTCATCGGCGGGTAGAGCTGGCTGTCTACCCCTTCCACGCGATGCCCCTCTGCCTGGAGCAGCCCCGCGAGGGTCGCCATCGCCGTGCCGCCGATCGGCAGGAAGTAGAGCCGCTCGGACCTCTGGAACGTGTCTTGCATTGTTCATCCCCCGGTTCCGGGCCGAGCTTGCGGCGGGGCCCGGAGACCCCTAAGATTGTCGGCGCTCGCGCCGTGCGAGGCAAGGAGGCAAGGATGACCAGGAGAGTGTGGTTCGTATCGTTGGTTGTGATCGCCCTGGCAGTCGCACCCATCTCGGCCCGGCAGGGCGATGTGAAGGCCCCGAAGATGTCCGTCCCGCAGCACGTCAAGGACTTCGGGATCGTCCCGCAGGGGAAGGTGCTCGAGGCCAACTTCCAGATCGTCAACGAGGGGACCGGCACGCTGGAGATCAAGGCCGTCCGCCCGACCTGTGGGTGTACCGTCGCGGAGTTCGACAGGAAGGTGGCGCCGGGCAAGGCTGGGGTGATCCACGCGAAGGTAGACACGTCCGAGTTCAGGGGACCCATCGCCAAGTCGATCCTCGTCATGACCAACGATCCTGACACGCCGACCACTCGGCTCGTGGTCAAGGCGGAGGTCCAGCCGTACATCGAGGTGCTCCCCAGACCGCTCGTCCGGTTCAGCGCGATTCGTGGCGAGAACGCTGTGCAGAAGCTGACCGTGGTCTCCGAGCGCAACGAGCCGTTCGAGGTGACGAAGGTCGAAACGAACGTCCCGTACCTCAAGGCCTCGGTCCGGAAGCTCGGCAAGGACGAGCTCATCAAGGGCAAGTTCAAGGACCAGTATGAGGTCACCCTCACCCTGACCGGTGATGCACCGGTTGGCCCTGTCAGCGCCACCGCGGTCATCCACACGACTCACCCGAAGCAGCCGAAGCTCGAGGTCCGGGTGTTCGGCGTGGTCAGGGCGCTCCTCCACGTGACACCGACCCAGGTCCAGTTCGGCACGGTGGATCCGAAGGAGACACCCGGCCGGGGCATCCTCGTGCTCAATAACCGCAAGGAGACCGCCGTCCACATCAAGAATGTCACAATCGACGATCCGGCGTTCGAGGTGAAGGCGTTCACCAAGAAGGAAGGGAAGCGGTACGAGATCACCATCATCATGAAACCGGATGCATCGGCTGGCCAGCACAAGGCCACGCTGACCATCACGACCGACGACCCGGACCATCCGGTGCTCAAGGTTCCGGTGGTGGCGAACGTCGCCTCTGGCAAGTGAGACACGGGCCGGCGCGGTATCCCGCGCCGGCCGTCGAAGGGCGGAACCGGGACCCGGAGGTGCTCCGGGTCCCGTCGTCGCCCGGGGGAGCGACCCATGGACCGTTCCACATCGGTGCGCAGCCTCGACTGGGAGAACGGCGCGCTGCTCCTGCTCGACCAGCGGCAGCTGCCCGTGCGCACGGCGTGGGTGCGGTGCGAGACGCCGGATGCCGTGGCAACGGCCATCGCCGAGCTCGTGGTCCGGGGCGCGCCGGCGATCGGCGTTGCGGCCGCGTACGGCATGGCGCTCGCCGCGGCCCTCGACCCCTCGGAGGACGCCCTGCGCCGGGCAGCGGAGACCCTCGCCGGGGCCCGGCCCACGGCGGTCAACCTGAGCTGGGCCATCGGCCGGGTCCTCGCCCGGACGCTCGAGACCGATCCCACCGGGCGGGCGGCTGCGGCGCTCGACGCGGCCCGGGCGATCCACCGGGAGGACGAGACGGCGTGCGAGGCGATGGCCCGTCACGGGGCCGACCGGATCCCCGGCGAGGGGCCGGTGGAGGTCCTGACCCACTGCAACACCGGAGCCCTCGCCACGGCGGGGATCGGGACGGCCCTCGGCGTCGTCCGGGAGCTCGCGCGGCGTGGACGCCTGGCCCGTCTCTGGGCCTCGGAGGCCCGGCCGGTGCTCCAGGGAGCGCGGCTGACGGCGTGGGAGGCGGTCCGCGACGGCCTGCCCGTCACCCTCGTCGCGGATGCCGCCGCGGCGACGGTGATGGCCACGCGCCCGCTGGCCGCCGTCCTCGTGGGCGCCGACCGGATCGCCGCGGACGGCGCGACGGCCAACAAGATCGGGACGTACACCCTGGCCGTGCTTGCACGGCGGCACGGAGTCCCGTTCTTCGTGGTGGCCCCGACCTCCACGGTGGACCTCACCCTCCCCGGCGGCGAAGCGATCCCGATCGAGGAGCGGGACGGCGACGAGGTCCGCAGGATCCGCGGCACCCTCGTGGCGCCGGAGGAGGCCGCGGTCTTCAACCCGGCGTTCGACGTCACGCCGCCGGAGCTGATCACGGCCATCGTCACCGAGACCGGGGTGGCCACCCCGCCGTTCCGAGACGCGCTCCACGCCCTCGTGGAGAGCGCACCGTGACCACCCCCCCGCTGACGCTGGGGATCGAGACCTCGTGCGACGAGACCGCCGTGGCGGTGCTCGACCCCGAGGGCAGGATCCTCATCAACGTGCTGGCGAGCCAGATCGCGGCCCACCGTCCCTACGGCGGCGTGGTCCCGGAGATCGCGTCGCGGGAGCACCTGGTGGCGCTGCCGCTGCTGGCCTCCCGCGCGCTGGAGACGGTTCCCGAGCCCGAGGCGGTGGCGGTGACGGCCCGGCCCGGGCTGGTGGGGTCGCTCCTCGTCGGTGTGCGGTTCGCCGCGGCGTTCGCCTGGGCCCGCGGGCTGCCGCTGGCCGCCGTGGACCACCTGGAGGGGCACCTCCTCTCACCGTTCCTCGACCTGGACGGGGGGCCGGCGGACCCGGTCCCCGACCCGGCCCTGGCGCTGGTGGCCTCCGGGGGCCACTCGAGCTGGTACCTCCTGTCGGGGGAGGCGTTCCGGCGGCTCGGGCGAACCCGGGACGACGCGGCGGGCGAGGTGTTCGACAAGGTCGCTCAGGCGCTTGGCCTGCCGTACCCCGGTGGGCCGGCGGTGGACCGGCTGGCCCGGACCGGCAACCCGGCTGCGGTGCCGATGCCCCGTCCCCGGCTCAAGGACTCGGAGACCGACTTCTCCTTCTCCGGCCTGAAGTCGGCGGCGATCCGGCTGATCCGGGAGCGCGGGCTCGCGGCGTCCGACGAGGCCTCGGCCCCGCAGGCGGTGCGCGACCTGCTGGCGGCGTTCGAGGCGGCGGTGGTCGAGCAGCTCCTGCGGCCGCTGCCGCTCCTCGTGGAGCGCCACCGGCCCGAGGCGATCGCGGTGGCTGGCGGGGTCGCCGCCAACACCCTCCTGCGGCGAGAGGTGGTACGGGCCGGGGAACGCCTCGGGGTCACCGTCCGCCTGGCGCCCCGGGCCCTGACCACGGACAACGCGGCCATGATCGCCCGAGCCGGTCAGATGGCCCTGCTGCGCGGGGAGACGGCGGATCCCCGGCGGGTCGACGCCTCGGGGCGCCAGGCGTGGCAGCCGCCGGGCATGAGGAGCACATCGTGAGCGGACGCAGGATCCGGAACTTTGCCATCGTGGCGCACATCGACCACGGGAAGTCCACCCTCGCCGACCGGATCCTGGAGCTGACCGGGGCGGTCACCGAGCGGGAGATGCGCGAGCAGCTGCTCGACGACATGGACCTCGAACGGGAGCGTGGGATCACGATCAAGGCCCACGCCGTGACGCTCCGGTGGACCGCGTCCGATGGCGAGGAGTACGTCCTGAACCTCATCGACACCCCAGGCCACGTGGACTTCAGCTACGAGGTGTCCCGGTCGCTCGCCGCCTGCGAGGGGGCGCTACTCGTGGTGGACGCCTCCCAGGGCGTCGAGGCCCAGACGCTGGCCAACGCCTACCTGGCGCTGGAGAACGACCTCGAGATCGTCCCGGTGATCAACAAGATCGACCTGCCCTCGGCGGACCCCGACCGCGTCGCCGAGCAGATCGAGCAGGTCGTCGGGCTGCCCGCCGAGGAGGCGCTCCCGGTCTCTGCCAAGACCGGCGAGGGGGTGGAGGCCGTCCTCCAGGCCCTGGTGGAGCGTGTGCCCGCCCCGGAGGCCGATGACACCCTGCCGCTGAGGGCGCTCCTGTTCGACGCCTGGTACGACCCGTACCGCGGAGTTTGCTGCCTCGTCCGCGTCCGCGAGGGAGCCGTGGAGGTCGGCGACCGGATTCGGCTGATGTCGAGCGGTGCAACCTTCGACGTGGAGGAGCTCGGCCACTTCACGCCCTCGGCGGAGAAGTGCCGGCGCCTGGCGGCGGGCGAGGTCGGGTACCTGTTCGCCAACATCAAGGCGCTCCACGAGACGCGGATCGGCGACACCATCACCCACGACCGCAGGCCGGCGGACGAGCCGCTGCCCGGGTTCGTCGAGGCCAAGCCCGTGGTGTTCGCCGGGCTGTACCCCGTGGACTCGGCCGACTACCAGGACCTGCGCGACGCCCTGGACAAGCTCCGGCTCAACGACGCCTCGTTCACTTACGAGCCCGACACCTCCCAGGCGCTGGGGTTCGGGTTCCGGTGCGGGTACCTCGGTCTCCTCCACATGGAGATCGTCCAGGCACGGCTCGAACGGGAGTTCGGGCTCGACCTGATCACCACGGCGCCCGGTGTCCGGTACCGCGTCCGGACCACGACTGGCGAGACCGTCTGGGTGGACAACCCCAAGGACCTCCCCCCAGCCGGTTCGATCGACACCATCGAGGAACCGGTGATCCTGGCGACGATCATCACCAGGGACGACTCGGTGGGGCCGATCCTCAAGCTGTGCGAGGAGCGCCGGGGAGAGCAGAAACGCCTGGAGTACGTCGGCGCACAGCGGGTCCTGATCGAGTACCGGCTTCCCCTCGCCGAGGTGGTCCTGGACTTCTACGACCGGCTCAAGACCGTCTCCAGGGGGTACGCCTCGTTCGATTATCAGCTCGAGGGGTACGAGGCGGCGGACCTCGTCAAGCTCGACGTCCTGGTCAACGGAGAGCCGATCGACGCGCTCTCGATCATCGTCCACCGGTCGAAGGCGTACCACCGCGGACAGGCGCTGGTCTCCCGGATGAAGGAAGTCATCCCGAGGCAGCTGTACGAGGTGGTCATCCAGGCGGCGATCGGCCGGAAGGTGATCTCCCGCGCCGTGGTCAAGGCGCTTCGCAAGAACGTCTTGGCGAAGTGCTACGGTGGGGACGTGACGCGGAAGAAAAAGCTGCTCGAGAAGCAGAAGGAAGGCAAGAGGCGCCTCAAGAAGGTCGGGAGAGTCGAGGTCCCGCAGGAGGCGTTCCTCGCCGTGCTCAAGGTGGAGGGCTCATGAGACGTTCCGCAGCCCGGGAGTACTACGAGGCGATCCTGGTGGCCGTGATCCTTGCCCTTTTCGCCAGGACGTTCGTCTTCGAGAACTTCAAGATCCCATCGGGATCGATGGAGGACAACCTCCTGATCGGCGACCACCTGGTGGTCAACAAGTTCATCTTTGCCCCCCACCTCGACACGCCGCTTCACCGGCTGCTACCGTACCGGGCGCCCAGACGGGGCGACGTCGTCGTGTTCAAGTACCCGGAGGACCCGCGCCGGGACTTTATCAAACGGTGCGTCGCCGTGGCCGGCGATATCGTCGAGATCCGGAACAAGCAGCTCTACCTCAACGGAGAACCCCAGGAGGAGCCGTACGTCGTCCACAAGGACCCGTTCGTCTGGCCCAACTCGCCGTCGGTGCGGCCGAGCCAGCGGCTGAGGGACAACTTCGGCCCGTTCATGGTCCCACCCGGCACGATCTTCTGTCTCGGAGACAACCGGGACAACTCGCTGGACTCGCGGTTCTGGGGGCCGGTTCCCCTGACCTACGTCAAGGGACGGGCCGTCCTCATCTACTGGTCGTTCGAGGCACCCCGGAACGACTGGCAGTGGCGCGGCCTGGGCCACCGGCTCAAGCAGCTTGCCGACGTCTTCGTCCACTTCTTCACCAAGACGCGCTGGGGCCGGACGTTCAAGCTGATCCGGTGATCCTCGCTCCCCGGGGGCCGTCCGATGGGGTATACTTGGCAGACTTGATCCCACCTCTTGGGACCGGGGAGGCGAACATGACCGGATGGTTCGGACAGCGGGGCGAGTCGAAGATCGGGTGTATCGTGGCGCTCGTGCTCTTTGCGGCCGCAGTTCTCGTGGCGGTGAAGACGGTGCCCGTCATGGTCAACGTCGGGGAGTTCCAGTCGGAGATCACGGCCCAGGCCGAGCGGGCCGGGCTGCCGCGCCACACCGACAAGTACATCCGCTCCCACCTTCTCGCGAAGGCCGAGGAGCTCCATCTGCCGGTGCTGCCAGAGGCGATCAAGATCACGCGCCGCAAGAACGACATCACGATCCACGTGGAGTACGACCTCGACCTGGACTACGGGTTCTACACCTACCACTGGCACAAGGTCCACAACGTCGAGCGTCCGCTGTTCTGAGCGTTCTCAGGGGCGCCGCGCCAGAGGCGGCACGAGCTCGCCCGCGGCGATCGCCACGCCGTCGAGGACCGAGTGTGCGCCGATCCGCGCCCCGGGGCCCACGGTGGTCCCTCGCCGCAGGACGACCCCGGGCTCGAGTACGGCGTCCCGGCCCACGGTGCAGCCCGGCTCCACCCGGGTGGTGGCCGGGTCGATCACGGTCACACCCGACGCCATCAGCGCGTCCAGAACCCGCCGGTTGAGGACCGAGGCCACCAGCGCGAGGTCGGCCCGGTCGTTGACGCCGAGCATCTCGTCGGGGTCCTCGAGCTCCACGGCTGCCACGGTCTCCCCGTCCCGGCGCAGCAGGGCGATCAGGTCGGTCAGGTAGTACTCGCCCTGGGCGTTCTCCGGGACGAGCGCGCCGAGGCGCGCCTCGAGCCTCTCGGTCCGGAAGGCGTAGGTCCCTGCGTTGACCTCGGCCACGGCGAGCTCCGCCGGACCCGCGTCCCGGGCCTCGACGATCCTGTCGAGGGAGCCGGCAGGCCCACGGATCACGCGCCCGTAGGCGCCGGGCTCCTCCAGCACCGCCGTCAGCACCGCGGCCGACGCGCCTGCATCCACCGTCTCCACGAGCCGGGCGAGGGTGCCGGACCGGAGGAGCGGAACATCGCCGGACAGGACCACAACGGCCCCAGCCCCCGGGGGCACGCCGCCGAGCGCCACCCGCAACGCGTCGCCGGTGCCGAGCTGGGGCTCCTGCACGACGGTGACGACGCCGGTCCCTTCGAGGTGTGCGGCCACGCGATCCCGCCCGTGTCCGAGGACGACCACCACGTCGCGGGGTTCCGCGATCTCGAGGGCCCGGTCGAGCACGTGGTCGATCAGCGGTCGTCCCGCGAGCTCGTGGAGGACCTTGGGGAGATCCGAGCGGAGCCTCGTCCCCTTCCCGGCGGCGAGCACGGCGACGGCCCACCTCACCGCGGCGTGCTCCGGGTGCGTCGGGCCGTCGGGTCGGTCATGGGAGCTCCCGCTACCGGCGGCGCAGCTCGTACAGGACCTGCTTGGCGACGGCCTTCAGCGTCTCGAAGACGCCCATCCCCTCTATCGCCACGGCCTCGAACGTCGGCTCCCCCTTGATGTTGAGCTGGCGGTACATCTCATCGACCGGCACCGCCGTTGGGAGGTCCCGCTTGTTGAACTGGAGGACGTAGGGGATCGTCTTGAGGTCGAACCCGTTCTCCTTGAGGTTGACCTCGAGGTTGCGGAGGGACTCGATGTTCGCGTCCATCCGCGCCTCCTGGGAGTCTGCGACGAACACCACGCCGTCGACGCCCTTGAGGATGAGCTTCCGGCTGGCGTCGTAGAACACCTGACCGGGGACCGTGTACAGGTGGAACCGGGTCTTGAACCCGCGCACCGAACCCAGGTCGAGCGGCAGGAAGTCGAAAAACAGCGTCCGGTCGGTCTCGGTCGCCAGGGAGATCAGCTTCCCCTTCTGCTGGGGGTTCGACTTCTCGTAGATGTACTGGAGGTTGGTCGTCTTCCCTCCGAGACCGGGACCGTAGTACACGATCTTGACGTTGATCTCGCGGGCGGCGTAGTTGATGAAGCTCATTCGGAGAACAGTGCGTCGATGTCTTCGTCAGTGATCTCGGCGAACGGGGAGGCGATCTCCTCCGCACCCTGCTCACGGGCCTTGTCGATCATCTGGTTGAGAACGCGCTCGATCTCGGCCGCCGCCTTCCGAACCCTGAGGCGCACCAGACCGAGAGACGACCGCTCGTCGAAGATGACCACCAGGATCAACCGCTGTCCGACGATCGAGATGTGGATGTTGTCCTTCTTGCCCTCGTGGAACAGGATCGAGAACTCCTTCTCGCCGATCAGCTTCGCCAGGCCGTCCGTCGCAGCGACGTTCCCGGCGGTCAGTGAGGCGAGGGATGTCGCGTCGACCTGCTCCATCTCGCCGGCCCCCGCGATCTGCTGCCCGTTCTTGTCCACGAGAAAAACGAGCTTCGCGCTCGCATCGACACGAAGGCGAGCCAGGATCTGGCTGATCCTCTGGAACTCATCCTCGTACATGACCAAGCCGACTTCCACCGTCGCGCCTCCTCCCGTCGATCCCGTTCTAGCACACTGGATCGCGGCAGACAAGAGTACACCGGATCGTCCTGGATGGGAAACCGCGGCAACCCCTCGTGGCCGTTGGCCTCCTGGGCCCTCGCCGAGACTGCTCCATCGGAACCAGCCACTGGCACGGACGAAGGCCATCGAGGCCGCCGGGATCGCCATCGCGCTGGCTGCGCACGTGAGGCCGTCGCGCCGGCCGGGGAGCCAGCGCAGGCCCCGCCAACGACCGCGGTACCGTCACAGGCACGCTCCTGGTAACGGCTCAGAGTCTCACCGAGTTGGAGCACACCCTGGCCACCCGTGTCCGTCCACAACACTGTTCCCCGCTCCCGAGGCAGACAGCATCCCCTTCGCCCGGTCCCCAGGAGCGAGCAACGCGATGCCCCGGTACACGTTTCGGAGAACCCACACCCTTCACGATTCGGGGTCGCTCTTGCCGGCAGATCCCGGGGACGGAAGGAGAGTGTTCCCAGCGAGCGCCCAACCCACACGCCCTCCCAGGGACGAGCGAAGCGATGTCCCGGCTGACGTTTCAGAGAACCACCGACCTTCACGATCGGGACTGTCCTTTCAACGAGTCCAACCCACCGATCGAAACGAAGGACCTCCCACGGGGTGCCCCACTCACCCGCCCGCCCAGGGACGAGCGGAGCAATGTCCTGGCTGGCGCTCCTGAGAACCAGGCCCGTCACGATCGGGACTGTCCCCACAACGGAGCCCTCCACCATCCAGCGATCGAGCGCCCCACGAGGAACGGGCCGGCGTGGGGGCGGGGGCGGTCCGGTGACGGAGGCGAGGGCAAGCCCCGGGACGGCCGTCGGGACGCCGAACGCAGGCGGCTTGGCCCGACCGGGCGGGTGGGTTGGGGGAAGGGTAAGTCGCCGAGTACGGCGTATCCGGCGAGCCGTCCCGGGGTGCAGCCCGAGCCGCAGGAGCCGGGGCGCACACGCCCCCACGGCCCCGGGGAGCGCAGCGACCCGGGGGAGCCGCG
>Ga0256835_1000152_pt1 | contig 56477 bp, 51 predicted proteins | sample PIR30metaG_FD_185972 | JGI IMG/M metagenome (GOLD analysis project Ga0256835, IMG submission 185972) | Hydrothermal vent microbial communities from East Pacific Rise, Pacific Ocean - PIR-30 | ecosystem: Environmental > Aquatic > Marine > Hydrothermal vents | place: Pacific Ocean: East Pacific...
GCACCAGGTCGAGCGTGGCAAGCTCCTTTTCCACCTTGCGGGCCACCTTGTCTTCCACGTCTTCCGCCGAGGCCCCGGGCCAGACGAGGACCACGGCGATCTGCGGATAGTTGGCGTCGGGGAAGAGGTTGAGCGGCATCTCGCGGAAGGAGAGAACCCCCAGCGCCACGCCCAGGATGAGGATGGAGGTGATCAAATACGGATTGCGCAGATAGCGTTCAACAAAGCTCATGAGGCGGTCTCAAGAAACATTGATCAAAACCGAAAGAGGTTATCAATTTGGCCAAAAAGCATCGTCTCTTCGTCATCAGAACGTCTTCAAGGTAATCGAATTTTTCGGTGTCTCAAAGCCAAATTGAACGAGTTTCTTTCCGGAGTTATACTAGTCAAATGACTAGTCAATTCAGGAGATATCCATGTTAGAAATAGGTGTTTACGAAGCTCGAACCAAGTTTTCCGAGCTGTTGGATCGCGTGGCCAAGGGAGAAAAACTCATTATTACCCGGCGGGGTGTCCCTGTAGCCGTAATAGCCCCCGTGTCCCTTCATAAGAGCCGGAAAGTGGATGAAGTCATCGAGGAAATCAAAAAGTTTCGGAAGAAACGTCGATTGAAGGGGCTGGATATCAAACAACTGATCCAAGAGGGGCGCATGTGAAAGATTTTGTGTTGGATGCTTCCGTAACCGTGGCCTGGGCTCTGGAAGATGAAAATGATCCATACCCAGAAGAGATCCTGGATCTGCTCCGAGAAGGAAAAGCTTTCGTCCCCTCTATTTGGCCCCTTGAAGTGGCCAATGCTCTGCTGATGGCTGAACGTCGTCAACGGCTTACGCGAGCAGAGGTGGGAAATTTCCTTTCCTTCCTTCAAGAACTACCCATTGAGGTGGAAGAAGACACCGTTTTGAGAGTGTGGGGAGAAATCTTGTCTTTGGGAAGAGAGGAAGGTTTGAGCATTTATGACGCAACCTATTTGAACTTAGCCATACGTTTGGGCTTGCCCTTGGCCACCATGGATCAGGCCCTCAAAAAAGCCGCCCACAGATGCGGAGTAGAAGTACTTTAATTTGTATTGCTTGAATTTTAATAACTGATGACCAAATATAAACTTTAAGTGAGCCGCAAGCCACATATTTTAGAAAAAGGTTGCATACTTTTCATTCCATATATTTTCAAGTGATATTAGAAGCTCTTCCGGCTTAAACGATACACCACACAACACAACATCCACATTAGCTCTTGCATTTGTATAATTTATTAGGGTAGAAAATTGGTTAGATACATCTTTGCCTATCTTAGGATATATCAAACATCCTATTCTTTTTTCGCTAACTGAACTGCTCATATATGCCAAAAGCTGATGCAAATCGCGTCTATGCTCTTCCAAGATCTCTAAAGAATATTTTTTGTGTTGAAGATAAATAAGATGCTTTTTGTATTTTACCTCAATGATCAACGTTTTAGAACCCTTTTCAATTATTATATCTGGTTTTATTTGACTCAAACTCTTCCAATTATTAAGATTACAAAATCTTATTTTAGAATTTTTCCTTAAATCCGAATAAAAACGAGCCCCTATTCTTTTGGCAAAGATATATGCCCAATGCTCTATCCAATATTCAAATAATCTATCCATTTCTATTGACCAAGGTAAACCATAGAAGTTACCAACATCTAATGAAAACCTACTTTGATTAATGTATTCTATACACTTTTTAATAGCATTTTCATATGCTGTGCGGTAAAAACTGGGAACTTTTGTCCTCTTAATTTTTTTAACATCAGGAGGTGATGTTGTTACATTTTCGAGCTTTTTTTCAATATTGGCTATTAATTGCTTGGCCTTGCATTTAACTTTAACAGGAACTGTAGAGTTAGAAATATCATGAGCAATCATTTTTATTATTCCTTTAAACTGACGATGAACTTCTGAATCGATAGAACAATCTGTAATTAATGTGGGAAATTGGTTATATTTTCCGTATGGAATACTTTTGCTGGAATAATCATGCCAATTAATGGTTCCAACAGGAGTTTTTGATGTCATCTGCTTGCTAACCATACTTTTCATGGGCAAACAAACAGCTCGGAAAATAGCTTCTAAAGTATCAACGGCTTTGAACCATCTAGGTAAGATCCCATCACTGATAATTGGTTCTTCATCTTTTAAAAAGATTGGCTGGTACTTCCAATCAATGACTTTTAATATTTCGTATATTTTTACCCATCTTAATCTAGGCTTTACAGCTATACTTCCATATATTTTTCCACCATAAGGATTCCTTAAAGGAACCAGTCCTATTTTATTGCTAGATGTAAGAATTAAATTTTTATTCTCATCATCCCACTTATATGAGATTCCCAAAAATGCAAGATATTTTTCATTCCTATGAAACCATTTTTTTATGGATTTTCTTATATAATTCTCATAGAAGCGGCCTTCTTCTCGTGTTCTTGGTTTTGGAAACCAGTTCTTGATTTGTTCTATTGAAATTGTTTTTTCATCACCAAATTCTATTAAGGAAATCCTTGCTTTCAAACTCATTTGTCCAGATCCATGATATGATCTATAAAAGATAAAATTTCGTTTTTTGCTATGGACAGCCTACCTTCGTTTAAATACTCTTGGAGTAGTGGAGCAATCTCATATTTTAATTTATTTTTTAATTCGTCTTTTGAGCCAGCAATGAAGTAAGTATGTCCAGGCTGTAAATGCAACTCTTCATCAGTTACAAACTCAAAAAATATTCTCTGGATTTTGTTATAATACTCTAAGGCCATATTTTTAGTTTCTTCGTCAACGTTTTTTTTGTTTAAAATTTCTTCAAGCTGTTTCTCAGAGGGCCAAATATCAATAAATGCAAACCTCCTGCGAATGGCAAAATCTAGAACAGCTATTGTTCGATCGGCAGTATTCATTGTTCCGATTATGTAAAGATTTTTTGGCATAGTTATCTCATTGCCTGATCTTAATTTAATTTTTCTCTCCTCATTAGGTTCAAGAAGAAATATCGCTTCTCCTAAAATTTTTGCCAAATCACCTCTATTTATTTCATCAATTATTAGCAAGTATCCTTTATTCTCATTTTTAGCTTTTTCAGCTTCCTCAATACTTTCTAATAAAGGTCCTTTATGTTCTTTAAAAATTAATTGATTTGAATTTGTGTCTGGTTTTATTCCTTCAACGAAATCTTCATATGAGGTAGATGCGTGAAATTGTATGATTTTGTAGTTGGTGATATTTGCTTCTTGTTCAATAAGATGTGTAGCTATTTCTTCGGCCAAATAGGTTTTTCCTGTTCCCGGCGGTCCTTGTAATATTATATACTTTCTTTGGAGTAAATAGTTCGCCAAATTTTGAAGACTAGGATAAGATCTCCATAAATTTATTAAACTGGGCAACAATTTGTTTTCCAAAATTTCTTGGAAACATTTTTTTAAAGGCCAATTTCTAAACTTAGCGTATAGAATTAAGTGAGAAAGAAAAGCTTGGGCACCATGATCATCAGGATTTATTACACAAACAGAGGGCAAATATTTGCCATATTTTTTCCATAACTCTATATAATCCGAAAAGTTTCCTAAATTACTTTTTATGATATCTGGAATGTCAGAATATTCGTCCGTAAGGTCATTTTTTACAAATATTTCAGTATCTTTTGCATTCCATGCCTTCTCTTTAATTGACTTAAAAAGAAGTTTTATACTTCTTTTAACCCATGGAATTCCTAGCCATTCGGCATCATCAGTGATTCCACCTGTACCAATTCCATAACATAAAAGCAATTGTGTAGGATCGTTTGTATTATCAGGAAACAACACCAGTGAAAAATTCTCATAAACGCTACTTTGTGGGGCATTTTCATAAAGTAATCCCCAATATGGTACATCTGAACTGTTTAGTGAATTAAATCGCAATATACCATTTTTATCTATTTCATCGGCGAAACGTTTTCCAAATACCATTTCGAAAAGCTGTCTTGAATTCTTTAGACTTTGTTCGGTATCTTTAAATTTTATAGATTCTAAAAGTTGTTTTGCTGGTTTCACGTACTTTTGTGTAAACATTTCATTCAGCCTCCAACAATTCTTTCATCTAAAATTCCTTTTTTTAAAATTTTAAAATTATCCATACTTAATCCGACTGAATGAGGCCTTAGTTATATCCTTTCAATCAGACCTATATGCTACTCTTGGCTTTTTCTAAATTATCAAATTCTTCCCAATCAAGCACTTCCTCGCGTATGATGCCTGAAACCCTCCACGTGGCCGTGGTCGTAGGGCTGGCGGGGGGCACAACCTCTTCCGAATGGACCAGCTCCTGGCACTCCTGAAACTTTCCGAATCTGAACTCCGGGCATCGGCCGCCAGAGAAACACCGGAGTTCCGGTAGACTGAAATCCGCCCGGACCGGAAGACTTCAAAAAGAATTTTAGCTTTCCATGTTCGCCTCGAAGGTGAAAAAGTCTCATATTTTTTCTAGCGAAGATGATTTACTCCGAGAGCTGAACTTTCTAACAATTAGTAGTGACCAAGAAATGACCTAGGACTTTGGTTTTAGCCAAGAGCCAATTGGTTTTTGCATCTTGTGGTCCAATATTTGACTTCAAGTTCTGGGTAGTCATTTTCTCCCTTCCCGCACACCACACACTGTGCAGCCCCGGAAGGGCTTTACAGGCACGAAATCTCCGAAATCACGGCTTGGGGCTCACCAGCGCCCGAACGTCTTCGGTGCCGATGACGGGTGAGTCACCATAAAAATCTCTTATTTCAGATCAAGCCAAATAAGCCTTAGTTTTGTTGTGTTTGGCTATCAGCTCTACAAGGAAAGGCTTTACCGTCTTGAATGCCTCTAAAATCGTCTCATCTGAAGGAGGCACACCACCCCAATAAATGTAGCCTCGGGAAATGCCTGTAAGGATTTCCAATATTTCGTCAAGAGCAAAGTCCGAGACAAGCAGCTTGTCGTATGTCTCGTTAACAAACATTGAATCGTACTCGTCTATGCGTGTTTTCCTGTTCCGGAAAAGATTTACCAAAAGCCTGTAAATTTTTAGCCGTTTTTCTTCTGGATCTTTCTCGTCGAGAATATCTTTGTATTGTGCCTCGATTTCTGACACTTCTCTTTCTGTCAAAGGAAGTTCATTAAAAATCTGGCATTTATTCCACGAGAAATTCTCCAAAACGATGGACAAATCGTTCTTTAGCGCAAAGTTTAGAATTTTGTGCCAAGTAACATAACCCAGCGTGTTTATTTTTTTAAAAATGTTGTCTTTCCTGATAAGGGTTCGGCCAACAGACCTCGCTTCTGCAGAGATTGTCGGCACAAGCATTACGTAATATGCTCTATCAGCATGTTCTCCTATGAGTTTTGCAGCCCGCAAGACGACCTCATTGTTTCCTATCTTCTTCACCTTCTTCTTGAAGAAATCTTGAGCCTCAACCCCGTTTTTGAGTCTTGCAAGGCCATATTTTTTCAGGTGTTCGAACAAAAGATACTTGTGGTACATTTGGACAAACAGGTTAGAAGAGCTCAAATTTTTGCCCTCTATGCCTCGGAGAAACCTCTGATACTCATCATCTAGGATCCACTTCTTTTTCTGGCAGGTCTTAACCTTAGCTTCTATGAAGATTGTCATCTTTTCATTGGGGGTTTTAACCAAAACGGTCAGATCTGCATCTCCAAAATCGGAAAAAGATTGATCAACCAAAAACGTAACCTCTTCTACTTCCGGAACCTTCAAGAAACGATTTTCTTTGAGCAGAAAGATTTGCGACAAAAAGTGTCGGACCAAATCCGCACCCTGAGCAGACAGTTCGTAGACCAGACTGTTTATCAAGCCTCTTTCAGAGTAGCCTAAAACTTTGGCAGGGTTCTTGTTCATAGATCAGTCCTTCATGTCTTTTGGCTGTTGGCCTATTCCCCAAACGGAGAAATCGTGAAGTGTGTGCAGGTGCAGGTTAGGGGGCCGTTCAGGATGCGGTCGGATCTGGGGTCGTAGACCAGCTTGACTGCGTAGGTGCCAGGAATGAGCGCGGCATCGAAGATGCTTCCGCGAAACGCCCTCACACACCCTTGAAAAACCGGCTCCGTAGTCGCGGTCCAACCTTCGGGACCGAACACGTAGCGCCCAAACAGGGTTTCGGCCACGATCCACCATTCGCCACACCAGGGCGCGTCTCCGGACTTGGCCACCTCGATCTCGACCTCCCTTCCCTCCACGGTGGCCGAAACCGCAAGAGAGCCCGCCCACAAAGAGAGGCCGCACGGAAAACCCTCGAAATATGGCCACTTTATGCCTTCTCTAAAGGCCTCGAGGCTCTCCGGAGAAGAGTCCACCCGCAGGTCGCTGTAGGTGCCGTCGGCGTTCTCCCAGCGGTCGTGATAGACGATGGCCGCCCGAATCAAAGGGTATCGGTCCTTGAGGAGGGCGAGGGCCTCCTCGTACCAGGCGGCCTTGTCGCCGTCCGGCCATTCTCCGACGCCCCATTCAGCCAGGATCAGCGGTTTCTCCGGGGCAATGCGCGAAACCACGGGATAGGCCCTTTCCATGAGCTCTCCGAAGCTCATCCAGGGTTCATCCACGAACTGCTTGCCGTAGAGGCTGAAGCCCACGATGTCCACGTAGTCGTCCCCGGGATAGTAGTTCGCCGGGGCGTTCCAGGGCTCGTCGGGATGAGACTCGTGGTTCACCTGAAAGAGCCAGAGAACGTTTGCGGCCCCGGCCTCGCGGAAGACCTCGACCACGTGCCGGAAGGCCCTCCGGAAGTTTTCCGGCCCCTCCTGCGCGCCTCCCTGAAAGACCCCGGACCAGGGAAACCAGTCTCCGTTCATCTCCACGCCGAAGGTCACGACGGTCAGCTCGCCGAAATCCCGCACCGCTTCCGCCACCTCGCGGAGAAGGGCGTCGTGTTCTCCGCGCGCAATCCGCAGGAGGGAATACCTTTCCTGATATTCCGGCACCCAGTAGGGCGGCCCCCAGGGCATGAGGCGGACGAGCGGCACGGCGCCGTAGGAGGCAATGGCCTCCAGGTTGCCGGGCACCTTGGAGGCACCCTGGCCGAAGAACACGGAAAAGGGCACCACGGCCACGCGCTTGCCCACCAACCTTTCGAAGTTCACCAGCGCGTCGGTGGAGACGTCGTCCTCGAATTCGCCCCAGCCGGGAAAGACCCCGAAGAAACAGAAATCATCCGCGGCGCACAAGATGCCGGAAAGGGCGAAGAAAAACAGCAGAACCAAAAGGATTCGGCGCAGAGACCCCATTGTTACGCCCATCCTCCGCACGACGTTTTTCTTTTGCTCTGATCGACCCTTTAGGGATTTTCAAAAAAAGGCCCTTCAGAAGAGGGCGAGGTGTTTTTCGACCTGGTCGCAGAAATGCGAGAAGGCGGGAAGGGCCAGGATCTCGTCTATCTGGGAGGTCAGGTATTCCGCAAACCGGGGTGATCTCTTTTCCGGGAGACCGAAACAACGGCGCGCGTAGTTGAGAAAGGCCTCGCGAAAGGCGTCGTCGTAGAAGATGCCGTGGAGATAAGTGCCGAAGATGCGGCCGGAAAAGAGGGCCTTCACTTCCTCTCCGCCGCAGAAACTGCGGCCGTAGCGGATCTCGAAACCGCGGACCAACCCGTGGAAGAACGGCCACTCAAGGGAAACCTCCTCGGCGCGCGCGATTTTTTCGGGAAAGAACGTGGTCTCGTGCGGAAGGAGCCCGAGCGCAGGGAAATGACCCCGGTTCTCCACGCCCTCATCGCGGATGAAACGCCCGAGCATCTGAAAGCCGCCGCAGAGACCGAAGATGACCTTTTCCCGGGCCAGCTCTCCCAGCAGGCGGTCAAGCCCCCTTTCGCGGAGATAGGCCAGGTCTGCGGCGGTGTTCTTGCTCCCGGGAAGGAGGATGACGTGGGCCCGGGAAATCTCCCGGGGATCATCCGTGAGGATGAGCTCCACGTCTTCGGCGCGAAAGGGATCGAAGTCCAGATAGTTGGAAAGATGCGGATAGTAGACCACCGCCAGCCGCAGGTCGTCTCCGGAGCGAAAGCGCCCGCGCGGAAGCCCGAGGGAGGCGCTGTCCTCCTCAAAGAGCCTCTGCCTCAGAAAGGGAAGGAGCCCCAGACACGGCTTCCCGGTTTTCTGCTCGAGGAGATCTCGCCCCTCGGCAAAGAGATCCTCCGAACCGCGAAACTTGTTGACCACAAACCCCAGCGAAAGGGGCTTCAGTTCCGGCACCAGTTCGTAAGTGCCCCAGATCTGGGCGAAGACGCCCCCGCGGTCAATGTCGCCGATGAGGACGAACGGGAGACCGTAGCGCTTGACGATCTCGTAGTTGACGAAGTCGTTTTCGAGGAGGTTGAGCTCGGCCAAAGAACCCGCCCCTTCGATGAGGACGAGATCGTTTTCCGCAAGGACTTCCTCAAAAACCGCAAGGACCCTCTCTTTGTAAGCGGCCTTGAAACGGCGAAAATCCCCGGAAGGAAGGATGCCCTCCGAGCGCCCGAGGAAGATGATCTCCGAAGTCATGTTCCCCAGGGGCTTGAGCAACAGGGGATTCATGCGCACGGAAGGTTTGCGCCCGGCGGCCCAGGCCTGAAAGGCCTGCGCGTAGGCCATCTCTCCCTCCTCGGTGGCAAAGGCGTTGAGGGACATGTTCTGCGCTTTGAAGGGAGAGACCCGGAGACCGGAACGAGAAAAATGGCGGGCAAGGAGCGCGGTCAGAAGGCTCTTGCCCACCGAAGACATGGTGCCCAGAAGAGCAAGAGCCTTGCTCATGAAGTTACTTCTTTTCCTCGATGGTCACCGGCCCGGCAATGTAGCTCTTGATGACTTTGACCTGGACGTTCGGCGCGATCTCGAGCGTCACCAGGTTGTTGTCCACGCTCACCACGCGGCCCACGATGCCCCCGCTGGTGAAGACGCGGTCTCCGCGCTTGAGGCTTTCGAGAAACTTCTGGTGTTCCTTGGCGCGTTTCTGCTGGGGGCGAATGAGAAGGAAGTAGAAGATGACGAAAATGATGATGAGGGGAAGAAAGGCCACCAAAGGATTTCCACCGCCCTGCTGAGGTTGACCAGCCATGGCCCAAACTAATCCGAACATTCGTTTTCCTCCTTTCGTCGATAGAATTCGCGCCGGAACTCCCCGAACCGGCCCTCCCTAATGGCCCGCCTGATCTCCTCCATGAAGCGCAGATAGAAGAAGAGGTTGTGTATGGTGTTCAGGCGGAGAGCCAGAAGTTCCCCGGACAGAAAGAGATGGCGCAAATAGGCCCGGGAGTAGTGCCGGCAGGTATAGCAATCACATTCGGGATCAAGCGGCGCGTCATCCTCCTTGAAACGTGACTGCTTTATAGCAATCTTTCCCCGCGAAGTGAAGAGGGTGCCTCGCCGCGCGTTGCGCGTGGGGAGCACGCAGTCGAACATATCCACCCCGCGCCACACGGCCTCCAGGATGTCCTCCGGCGTTCCCACGCCCATGAGATAGACGGGTTTTTCTCGCGGAAGGGCGGCTACGGAGACCTCGAGCATCTCGAGCATCAGATCCTGGGGCTCCCCCACGCTCAAGCCACCCACGGCGTAGCCGTGGAAGTCGAGGGCCACGATCTCCTCTGCCGAACGGCGTCTGAGGTCGGCGTACATCCCTCCCTGCACGATGCCGAAGAGGAGGGAGCCGCGCGGGTCCTTCTCCCAGGCGGCCTTTGAGCGCGCCTCCCAGCGCGTGGTGAGCGCCGTAAGTCTTTCGGCCTCGGCGTAATCGCACGGATAGGGGAGGCAGGTGTCGAGCACCATGCGGATGTCGGACCCCAGGGCCGCCTGGATCTCCATGGAGAGCTCGGGGGTGAGGAGATATTCCGTACCGTCGAGATGGGAGCGAAACCTCGCGCCTTCTTCCTCGATCCGGCAGAAGGAAGCCAGGCTGAAGACCTGATAGCCCCCGCTGTCCGTAAGGATGGCGCGGGGCCAGTTCATGAAACGATGAAGCCCCCCGAAGCGGGCGATGAGGCGATGGCCCGGGCGCAGGAAGAGATGATACGTGTTGGCGAGGATGATCCGCGCCCCCAGCCCCATCACCTCCTCCGGGGTGAGGGACTTCACCGTCCCCAAGGTCCCCACCGGCATGAAGACCGGGGTCTCGATCACCCCGCGGCGCGTGTAGAGGAAACCCGTGCGCGCCTTGCTTTCCGGACAGCGGGATTCGATCTCGAGGACTTTCCGCATCCCCTGCAAAGCTACCAAAAAGTTTCCTCCCTACCAGACCAAAACCTCACGATTCTTTTACGGCAATCCGGTACGCCTTTTCCTGTTTTTAGAAAAATTTTTAGGTTTTCGGCGCTAAATTTTTGTAGTTTATCTTTTGCAAGAGCAAATTCTGTTTTAGAATTTGTTAAAACTGTATCCCGGAGGTGGGTATGGAAAGAAGGCTTTTTCTCAAAGGTTTGCTCGGCGGTGCGGCCCTTCTCACGACTTCCCGTCTGGCGCGGGCTTCCGAAGACGAATACCACCACTTCCTGCGCCTTAAAGACCCGAAGCATCCGTCCCTCATGGAAAAGAAGCACGTCCCGGCGGTCATCGCCCCTTCGGAGGTAAAGGCCGGCGAATGGTTCGAGGTGAAGGTCAAGGTGGGCTACATGATCCCTCATCCCTCCACGCCCGACCACTGGATCACCAAGATCTATCTCCTGTGCAACGGCCAGAAGATCGCCGAGGTGGAATACCCCATAGGCGGGGTGGTGGCTTCCGAGGCCACCTTCAAGATCCGGCTCAAGCAAAACGCCCGTCTGGAAGCCCTCGAACACTGCAACCTGCACGGAACCTGGATCAGCGAACCGGTAGAAGTCCGCGTGAAGGACTAGGCCCGCCGGTTTTTTAGACTTTCAGGGGGAGGGAAGGATGAGGAAGAGATGGACGGCGGTCCTTGTCCTTGGTCTGTGGCTGGGGATGCTCGCGCCCTCCCGGGCGGCATCCCCGAAGTTGAGCGACGCCACCGAAGCCTGCCTCTCCTGCCACGCCTCCGTTACGCCAGGGATCGTGGCCGACTGGAAGAGGAGCCTGCACGCCCGGACCACCCCGGCCGAGGCCCTGAAGAAGGCCCCTCTTTCGCGGAGGATCAGCGCTTCCGAGGTGTCTGACGATTTGGCCCAGGTGGTGGTCGGCTGCGCCGAGTGCCACACCGCCCGCCCCGAAGCCCACGAGGATTCTTTCGACCATAACGGATTCCGGGTCCACATTGTGGTCACGCCCAGGGATTGTGCCCTCTGTCATCCCATCGAGGTGGCCGAATACCGCCGAAACATCATGTCCAAGGCCGTGCGGAACCTGAGGGACAACCCGGTCTATCACAACCTCGTCGAGACCTCCCTCGGCCCGCAGGTCTACAGGGACGGAAAACTCGCCTACGAAAGGCCCTCTCCCGAAAGCCGGGCAGACGCCTGTTTCTACTGCCACGGGACGAAGATCGAGGTGAAGGGGATGGAAGTCCGGGAGACCGAGATGGGCGAGATGAAGTTTCCGTTGCTCGCCGGCTGGCCCAACCAGGGCGTGGGAAGGATCAACCCCGACGGCTCGGAGGGTTCCTGCAGCGCCTGCCATCCGCGGCATTCCTTCTCCATCGAGATGGCGCGCAAGCCCTACACCTGCGCCGAGTGCCACAAGGGACCGGACGTGCCGGCCTACAAGGTCTACATGGTGAGCAAGCACGGAAACATCTTCTACTCCCTGGGGTCGAAGTGGAACTTCGAGACCGTGCCCTGGACCGTGGGCAAGGACTTCACGGCTCCCACGTGCGCCACCTGTCACGCAAGCCTCATCGTGGACGAAGAGGGGCGCGTCATCGCCCGGCGGACCCATCAGATGAACGACCGCAGTGCCTGGCGGATCTTCGGCCTGATCTACGCCCATCCGCATCCCAAGGACCCGGACACGACCATCATCAAGAACCGGGCCGGTCTTCCCCTGCCCACCGAGCTCACCGGAGAACCGGTGAGCGAATACCTCATAGACGCGCGGGAAATGGCGCGCCGTCAGGAGAACATGAAGAAGGTCTGTCGCGCCTGTCACGCCACCAACTGGGTCGAAGGCCAGTTTGCGCGCCTCGAGCACACCATCAAGACCACCAACGCGCAGACCCTCACCGCCACCAAGATCCTCCTCAGGGCCTGGGAAACCGGCGCGGCCCAAGGGCTCCCCTCGAGCATCTTCGACGAAGCCCTCGAAAAGATGTGGGTCGAGCAGTGGCTCTTCTACGCCAACTCCACCCGTTTCGCTTCGGCCATGGGTGGTGCGGACTACGGCGCCTTTGCCAACGGCCGCTGGTTCCTCAACAAGAACCTCCAGGAAATGGCCGACTGGCTGAGATTTAAGCTCGAGAGCAGGGATTAGAGAGGAAGGCCCCGCGGCGGCAAAGGGCCTTCCCTGCGCCTCTTCAAGGATCTCTTTCTGAAAAGCTTTACAGAAAATGTAAGGAAACCCCGCCAAGAACTTACTTTTGAAGAATGTGTAATGACCCCCCTAGTTTTTGCACAACTTCAAGCTGCTATAGCCATGGCCTCCGATGGAGCCTGATACCCCAAGGCCTGATGCCTGATGTGGCCTCTCCAAGTTGTAATACCTTATCCAGCTTGATATCACCTCCCTCGCTTCCTCTATGCTCCCAAATCTGTGCTGCCAAAGGCATTCTTCCTTAAGTGTTCTGATGAACCGCTCCACCAAACCGTTCTGCTCTGGTGTATACGGCGTAATAAATTCCTGGCTGAGCCCATAAGCTTTCGCCGTTGCCGTATATCTCCTGGACGTAAAAACCAGGCCATTGTCGCTTCTAAGCACTAATTTCCCCGAGACCCGACCCAAGCTGCCAAACCGAAAAATCAGGGCTTCCTCCAATGCCGCCTCTACCGTAGCCGCATTCCCTCGTCGAGCCAAACGCCACCCAATTACCTCCCGTGTGGCGCAATCTATGACTATAGCCAAGGTGCACCACCCATCGTCTCCGCATAAAACCCTAGTCAAACCGTGGACCATCTCTCATTGGGCCTAGAAGCTACCGAAATGAGCCCTTTGGCTCGGGGGCCGTTTACCCTTGATCCTCTTCTTCACTTGCCAGCCCTTCCTCTGACAAATCCGCTGCACCACCTTCCGATTCCAGCCCAAAACCGCGGCTATCCGCCGGTATCCATAACTCGGAAACCTCTCAATAACTTCCTTAACCCTTGCCACTTTTTCTTAGAGGTTTCTTATTCCCTTTAGGCCGGTAATAAAAAGTCCGTCTCGGGATACCAAGCCAGCAACAGAGTTTCGTCAACGAGACCTTGTGGCCTTCAGCCCGGAGTTCTGCCTGCACCGACCTTACGATGTCTCGTCCTGGTCGAGCAGGCTTTGCACTTTTTTAAGACCTTGATCTGGAGCTGAGCTTCGCCTAAGGCAGCATAAGCCTCTTTAAGCTTGGCCTCGTATTGTTCTCAGATGTCCCGTGGCCGGGCTCTAAGGGGTTTTCCATTCCTCTTATGCCCGCCCTCATCAAGCCAGGCTTGGATCTCGCTAGGTTTGAGATCGTAACACCGAGCGGCTTCAGCCATGGTGGTCTTGCCTTTAAGAATTTCCAGGACCAATTGAGTTTTGCGTTTTGCTGTCCAACGTTTGAGTTCTGGTTCTGGTGTGCTCATTTTCCCTCCCTCCTTCCTGCACTATACCCTGTGCAGTCTCCCGGAGGAGGTCACTACAGATGTTCGCCAATAGTGAGTGGGCACTATTTTTCTTGAACATTAGGTGGGTTCCTTAGTTTTTAGGCGATTTTAACATGAGAAAGAAGGTTTCTCTAGAAATTTTGCAAAGGTCTCCTAAAATGTTTTTATTGTTCTCTCTGCTAAAGTTGATCATCTCTTTTTTTTAATTTTTCTTGTGTTGTTTCTTCAACACTCTCTTTTACTTTTTGATCAATAAATTTATATTTTACTTCTGTAATTTCTTTCATTTCAAAAGATCTTTCCTTAGCGGGTTGGTAGATTATTACGACATCGTTATATTCACAACCCGTGATATATTTACTAAAAGGTCTACAAACAACAAAACTGAAAAAAGCATCCTTATCTATATTTTGTGCCATCTCAAATGATCTAGCACCTCTTACATCCAAAAACGAAGCTTTTTTAATACAATCGGACAGCTTTTTTGAATTTTCAGACGATTTATTAGATGACTTTAGATTTAATTTATATATATTTAATCCTCCTACCATGGGACCTTCATCTGAAATTATAAATCTACCATCTTCTTTAAACTTGTGTAATTTTTTAAAAATATCTTCTTTTAATAAATCGTTTACATCATCATAGGTGATATCATTTCCTATCCTAAAAGGTTTAGGAACCATCATAATTGTCAAATTTTTATATATTTCCAATAACTCCTGATAGAAAGCCAATAAAAATATAGATTCAATATAGTCATCAGGAAAGGAAATTATTAATTTAGATTCTTCTGCTTTTTTAAAGTAAATTTCTCGATGGTCAATTCTTATTTTATATTTTTCTCCATAACCTTTTTTATCTATTATTATTTCAAATAAATTTTTAATCAATTTCTTACTATCTTTTGTTAGTGGCAAACTACACTTTATAGGACAGATAGCATCAGCATCAACCTTATAATTTGTTCCAACAATTCCTGTAATAACAGAAGCGAAAAATAATAATTTTAATCGTTCTTTTTGGTTTATATACTGTCTTATCTCTTCAGTATCAAGTCCTGATTTTAATTTGCTGATTGCTTCTATAGCGAACTTTTTTCCATTATCTCTATAAGATTCATATAAATCCAATTCCTTATTAGGATCATTAAAGAAATAAAACATATAAATCCTTCTTAATATATCTATATATTCTTGGAAATATATTGTCTCTAATATACTTTTAGAAGTGCCACTAATCTTATTTTTTAAGAAACATTTTGCAAAATCTTGAACTTTATCTTTTCCTTGCTGAAGAAGTAGTTTTTCACTATTTTCAAGTTTTGATTCTTTTATCGCTTTTTGTATATCTCTAGAAAGTTCATGAGAAATAAAAATTTCCCAATCTGAAATTTTATCTAACGTAAAAAATCCTGGTTTATTATCTCCATAGTTAAGTTTTTTTAAATCTGTTACTCCTAAAATTTTTTTTATAAAATCTTCCTTAAATACACATTTTTCTGATAAACAATTTTCTATACATTTCTTCTGATATACATATTTTTTAGCATCTTTTTCCCAATTATTATTCCATTTGTTCTCATGAAATAGCGTTATATTATCTTCTAATTCCCATAATTGGTCTAGAGAGCTTTTTATTTTTTCAAAGAAACTACAATTTTTATTTTTTTCTAACAAGAAAGTTGGATTTTCTCCTACAGGACTACCATACATATATAAAGAAATATAAATCTTCTTATTATCTATATTAACTATTCGAAATCTTGGTAAATAATTTGTTAACTTAATTTCCAGGTTTTTTAATTCTAAATTTGACGATTTCGCCGCTTTTATACTATATTCGATATGATTGATTGTATTTTTAATTTCTGCTTGTAAATCTGAATTTTTTCTAAAATGTCTATGAGCCTCTGCATATAGACTATAAGGATTTAAAAAAATCAATCTAACTGATAAATCTTTTTTACTAAAAGTAAACATATTTTGATAAGAGAAATGTCCAAGAGAAAGACCACAAATAGTTAAACAATAATCAGCACTTTCTAACAATCTATTAAATCTTAAATCTCTATTTCTAATATTATTCGTTCTCTCCCATACCTGTGACACACAAATATTTCTTAAATTATTTAATAATTTTATATTGATATCTCTACTTGTTCTGACAAAATACAAAATAATTATTGACAAATAAGAGATTATTGCAGGGAACAAAGCTATTTTAAAAAATGAACCTATCCCAATAATAATTATTATAATTACAGTAAAATATTTAAAATATTTATCGTTTCTTATAAGCTTTCCGAACTCTCTGAAAATTTCCATACAATACTTTCAAAATTTTTTGAAATTTTCTTGAAATTTTATTATTTTAATTAAAAGAGTTTATCAAACTGAATAAAAAAATTTTTTACCCAAAAAAACTTATATTTTGTTCTAAAATAGCTTTTAAGGAAGCTTTAAATTTAAAAATTTCAAAAATTTCCCCCAAACTCGCAAGCCGTCGTAAGGTGTGAAGGCGGATAGTTGGATTACAAAAACGATTTTTGATTGTTTAAGGGCTTATCTTGTAGCCATTTTGCAATATCTTCACTAAAACTTAAGAGAGCAATACAGGGAGCATGACGGCTCTTTTGGTAGACGACCGGTTGGCCGAAGAAGCCCATCCGTCGACGGTGGGAGGAATATGCGCAAAAGCGCTATCGCCAGCCAGGGAGTAAAGCTAAAAAAAGAAATCGTCGAGCACCCCGTAAAATTAGACATAGCCTTTTTACGGCAACTGTTGACAGAGAAAAGAATCTCTCCTCAGCCTTTTTGGCGTGCCCGTTTGGATCTCGGAAGAAGGACTCGGAGAAGAGTTTCTTAGAACTTTGCGACGAGCTGCGAGCCAAAGGAAAAGGGCTTCCCAAAGATTTCACTTTTAAGCGCGAGGAGATCCACCGGGAACGCCTCAAAGAGCTTAAATCTTGATAAAAAGCCTGGTTTAAAAAGCCTGGTTTGTAATCACATGTATTACAAATGCCGACTTCCATTCGCTTACCCATTGAAGAGAGTTTGAATCATCTGGCCGCTCTTACCGGGCGGACGAAGAGTTTCTATATCCGCGAACTCATCATGCGAGGCCTTGACGAGCTTGAAGATTATTTCCTCGCCGCCACGGTTCACGAACGCCTCCCACTCACTCTCTAAACTCGCAAGCACGTCGGGAGGAGTGCGGAGGCGGGCGTAAATATTCGTCGTCGCGATGTTGGCGTGGCCTAGGAAATATTGAATCTCCTCCAAAGTTCGCCCGCGGCGCAGGAGCTCTGAAGCATAGGTATGCCGCAGAGAGTGAGGGTTTCTCACCCCGAGCCTTGCCAAAGAAGGCCAAATGATGGCCCGGTGTTTGGCCCATCCTCCCCGGCCATCCCTGCGATAGCTCTTTAGGGCTTTGACCAACCAGCCCGGGCAAGGCACCAGGCGCTCTTTGCCCCCTTTGCCGGTGACCTTGATTTGGTTCTTCCCCTGCGGGCGGCAGGTGGAAATCTCAGAGATCCGCAAGCCGCAAAGAAGCATCAGGCCAAGCCAGATCCCCGGCGGTCTCCCTCCACCACCAAAGCCTTGGCCCTCTCCCTTAGCTCCAGAAACTTCTCTGGCCCGAGATCCCGGGGAGGCTCTCCGGGGTCTTGGGGCGCACGCATTTTTCAAGCTCTTCAAAAAGCGCAGGCCACCCCTCTCGCAAGAGAAACTAGGCGTAAACCTTGATCCTTTTGGCCGTGGTGGGCTGGAGCTTGGCCATCGCTCGCTTAATATGCCGGGCCTTGAGGCGGTAGATGCTCTTTTTCTGCCTCTTGGCCTCAGCTCCCACCAGTTGAACTCGTAACGATTTCTTTAAATAGTCCGCGGGGCCTTCTTGGTCGCTTCGAGATAATTCTTGAACCTTCTCCAACCTGGCGGGCGGCCATATTTCGGCTCTCGGCCAAGGCTTCTTGAGCCCCCACTTCAGGGCCCCGCAGCCAATCCGCTACTTCATCCCACCATCTGGCGGCTTCTTCCGGGCCTCGCGGAATCACCTCCTCAGAGGCCTTTTCCTGGCCCCCATTGGCGCAAAATATCAGCCCTTGGCCACAGGCCGGGCTTTCCGCCCGGCTAAAAGCAAAGCTCTGTTCCACTTGGGCTTGGCCCATTTCATGAGGCTGAGAAAAGAAATTCTCTTCTAACTCTTGACTATCAACGGTTTCAGCAGAGTCTTCATTCCACGAGACAAGTTTCTCATCCACGATTTTAGGCCCGCCCTATTTTGAGACCAAACCAAGACTTTGCCGGGAGAAACGGCCGGGCCTGGCCTTGAGAGGCTGTTATCGCCAAAAGGGTTCCTTGCTCGGAACGCCACGTCCGAAACTGCCTCCGGAGGAAAAGGGCCTCATCAAGATTACAAGGATCTCGCCTGGTTTCCGAAGTTGAAATTCAAAGAAGGGCCGTTTAAGTTAAGATTATTCCCAAGTTGACCATGAAGAGGTGAGCATATGGGCGGTCGGTCCCGCAAATCGGTTCTGAGACAGAAACTGGCCAAGTATTACCGCGAGAGGGAAAACCCTCTGGCCTTGGCCTTTCTCCAGGAAGAGCTCATCCGCCTCAACCGGGAACGGATGGAGCTCCTCAACGAAAACCTGCGCCTGCTCCAGGAAAAGGCCCAGAAACCCGTAAGCGAAGAAGAGGAAGAAAACGTTTCCCGTCTGGTAATCCGCAAATTCGGCAGCGAACCGGATCGCAAGTTCATCAACCGGGCCTTCTACGAGGCCCTCTACCCCATCACCCTTGAGTATCAGTGCATTCCCCTCCACGCCATCTTCATCTGGTATCTCCAGGCCCTGGAGATGGTCTACGGAGAGAAGCTCAACCAGGGACACTTCAACCGTCTTCAGAAGTGGGTGCGCCGGTGGCTGATGAACATGACCGAAGAAGACAACATGAAGCTCAAGAGCGAGATCATCACCTGGATTCTCAACAAGTTCGCCTAGGAGCCACCGGAAAAGAACTTCTTTTTGCGTGCCCGCTGGAAGACCTTGATGGCGCAGTACTCTCCGCACATGGTGCAGGCTTTGCCCTTGGAGACGCCTCCTTCCAGGCGATAGCGCTTGGCCTTCTCCGGATCAATCGAAAGCTTTATCTGCGCTTCCCAGTCGAGTCTCGCGCGCGCCTTGGCCATTTCGAGATCCTGCTCGATGGCCCCGGGAACCCCTTTCACGATGTCCGCCGCGTGGCCGGCAATGCGGGCCGCGATGACCCCTTCGCGCACGTCTTCGATGGTGGGAAGCCTGAGATGCTCCGCGGGCGTCACGTAGCAGAGGAAATCCGCACCGGCGGCTGCCGCCACGGCCCCGCCGATGGCGCAACCTATGTGGTCGTAGCCCGGGGCGATGTCCGTGACCAGAGGCCCCAGCACGTAGAAGGGCGCCCCGTGACACAGGCGTTTCTGAAGTTTCACGTTGGCTTCGACCTGATCGAGGGGCACGTGACCCGGGCCTTCGATCATCACCTGGACCCCGGCCTCCCAGGCCCTTAGGGTGAGCTCCCCCAGGATGATGAGCTCCTGGATCTGCGGGCCGTCGGTGGCGTCGGCGATACAGCCCGGACGAATGCCGTCTCCCAGAGAAAGGGTCACCTCGTATTCCTTGGCGATGGCCAGGAGGTCGTCGAAGCGCTCGAAGAACGGGTTTTCCTTGTTGTTGTAGACCATCCACTCCACGAGAAAAGACCCACCCCGGGAGACCACGCCGAGGATGCGCTCCTGATTCTCGAAGCGCTCGAGCACCGTGCGCGTCACCCCGCAGTGGATGGTCATGAAATCCACGCCGTCCTGGGCGTGTTTCTCCACGGCCCTGAACATTTCGTCTACGGTCATCTCCACGATGGGCTTCTTGTGGATCTCCACGGCCTCCACCGCGGCCTGATAGATGGGCACGGTTCCCAGGGGAACAGGGCATCTTTCCCGGATGAGGCGCCGGATGTCGTCAAGGGGGCCACCGGTCGAGAGATCCATGATGGTGTCCGCGCCGGCGGCCAGGGCCACCTCGAGCTTCTTGAGCTCGGGTTCCACGTCCGGAATGTCCCGCGAGGTGCCGATGTTGGCGTTCACCTTGGTGCGCAACCCGTGACCAATGGCGCAGGGACGAGAGAGATTGGCCCGCCGGTTGGCCGGAACCACGGCCTTGCCCTCGGCTACCAGCTTGAGGAGCTTTTCGGGTGAAATCTTTTCCTCACGGGCGCAAGCCTCTATTTCTGGGGTAAGGATGCCCTTTTGGGCCTTTTCTTTGATGGTCACGCTCTCACCTTCCGCTGGGATTTAAACACCTAAGGTAAGATGAATTTACTTAGGGGGTGTAAGGTGTCAACTTCAGGCGGCCCGACTTTCCCAGCCCGGGATCTCCCACATGAGGATCTCGCCGGAATGCACCTTCACCGTGCCGCCGGAGGTCTTCAGGCGCAGGGTGCCGTCAGGGGCCGGACCAAGGGAAAGACCGGTGATGACCCTCTCGGGCCTCTTCAGGACCACCCGCGCGCCGAGGGTTACGTCCCGCTGTTTCCAGGCGCGCGAAAAGGCCTCAAACCCCGCGGTGAGCACCGCCTCGTAGAGGGGTTCCAGGGTTTCGAGGATGGCGCGCAGGATGCGCGCGCGGCTCACGGAAAGACCCGTCTCCTCGTAGATGGAAGTGGCCTTCTCGCGGATCTCCGGGGGAAAGTCCTCCCGCCTCAGGGAGACGTTCAGGCCCACGCCCACGATGAGGGAGGAGGAAACCGCCTCGAGGAGGATGCCGCCCACCTTGCGGCCCGAGAGCAGGACGTCGTTTGGCCACTTCACCTGAAAGGGGACCTGAAAGACCTTCTCCAGGGCCTCGGCCACGCCCACGGCGGTGGCCAGCCCGTAGAGGGGAAGGGGGTTGGCGAGCGGCGGCTTGAGGATCAGCGAAAAGTAGAGCCCTGCTCCGCGCGGCGAAAACCAGGGGCGCGCCATGCGGCCACGCCCGGCAAGCTGTCTGTCCGCCCAGATCACGAGACCCGACGGGGCGGTGAAAAGGCGCTTCTTTGCTTCGTCCTGGGTGGAGGAAAGTTCGCGAAAGAAGACGATTTGCCGCCCCAGCCACTTCGTGGCCAGGCGGCGGGAAAAAGGCAAGTCTTCTCGGCGCTCCTTATCTTCGCTCAAGGACCACTTCGTCCTTTCCGGTAATCTCTTTGAGCCTGACCGTAACGTGCTCGTTGGGAAGGGTGGTCACCGTGAGACCGGTGTAGGTGGGCTCGATGGGCAGCTCCCGATGACCTCGGTCCACGAGGACCGCAAGCTCCACCTTCTTGGGGCGACCGAAGTCCATCAGGGCGTCGAGGGCCGCCCTCACCGTGCGCCCCGTGAAGATGACGTCGTCCACCAGGATGACGATCTTGTCGTCGATGGGAAAAAAGATCTCCGTGCTCCTCACCTCCGGTTGGGCCGAGGCCAGGCTCCAGTCGTCTCGATAGAGGCTGATGTCCAGGATGCCCACCGGAATCTCCACCCCTTCGATCTCCTTGATCTTCTTTCTGAGCCTTTCGGCCAAGGGAACTCCTCCCGTGCGAATCCCGACGAGGACCAGATTTTCCGAACCACGGTTGCGCTCGAGGATCTGGTGAGCGATGCGGGTGAGAGCGCGGTCTATCTCTTGCTCGCTCATGAGGAGCTTTTCTTCCATGTCACTTTTCTACTATTTTTTGAGACGCGATTCAAGGAAGGAAGACCGCCGGAAAAGGAGCCTTTCTCCGGGAAAGCGAGAATAGAGGAGCGAAAATACAAAAGTTGACGTCGTCTCCGGTCGAATTTAAATAGTCGCAAACCCCGTTTCTGGAGAAAGAAGATGGTCAAGCCGGATTTTGCCAAAACCGGAGGTCTGGTACCGGTCATCGCCCAGGATTGGCAGACGGGCGAAGTCCTCATGCTGGCCTACATGAACGAGGAGGCCTGGGAAAAAACGCTTGAGACCGGTAAGGTGCACTACTTCAGCCGCAGCCGCGGAAAGATCTGGCTCAAGGGAGAGTCCTCCGGCCACGTGCAGCTGGTCAAGGAGATCCGCCTGGATTGCGACCTGGACACGGTGCTCGTCAAGGTGGAACAGCTCGGAGGAGCGGCCTGTCACAAGGGTTATCGAAGCTGCTTCTTCCGCCGATTGAAAGACGGTGAACTCGAAGTCGCGGAAGAGAAAATTTTTGATCCCGAGGTGGTCTATGGAAAGAAAAATTAAACTCGGCATTCCCAAGGGGAGTCTGGAAAAGGCTACCATCGAGCTCTTCGGAAAGTCCGGTTGGCGCATAAACGTGCACCATCGGAGCTACTTTCCCGAGATAGACGATCCGGAGATAGAGTGCGCCATCTGTCGCGCGCAGGAGATGAGCCGTTACGTCGAGCAGGGCATCCTCGACTGCGGCATCACGGGCAAGGACTGGATCCTCGAAAACGATTCCAAGGTGGTGGTGGTCACCGACCTCATCTACTCCAAGGTGAGCAAGCGGCCGGCCCGCTGGGTCCTGGCCGTGAGGGCCGACTCGGACATCAAGGAGCTCGAGGATCTCCAGGGAAAGAAGATCGCCACCGAGCTGGTGAACTTCACCAAGCGCTACTTCAGCGAAAGGGGCATCGAGGTCCAGGTGGAGTTTTCCTGGGGAGCCACGGAGGCCAAGGTGGTCCAGGGGTTGGCCGACGCCATCGTCGAGGTCACCGAGACGGGAACGACCATCCGCGCCCACGGCCTCAAGATCATCCACGAGCTGATGCAGACCTATCCCCAGCTCATCGCCAACGAGAGCGCCTGGGCGGACCCGTGGAAGAGGAAGAAGATCGAACAACTGGCGGTGATGCTCAAGGGGGCCCTGCGCGCCGACCGTCTGGTGGGGCTCAAGATGAACGTGGCCAAGGAGAACCTGGACAAGATCGTCGCCATCCTTCCCAGCCTCAACGCACCCACCATCTCCCCCCTCTACCAGTCCGACTGGTTTGCGGTGGAGACCGTAGTTTCCGAAGATAAGGTAAGGGAGCTCATCCCCAAGCTGCTGGAGGCCGGAGCGCAGGGGATCATAGAATACGCCTTGAACAAGGTCATTTGATGAAAAAGGTCCTTTTAATCGTCTTCGTGCTGGGTTTGTGGGGTTGTCAGTCCGCCCAGCCGCCGAAGGAGTTTTTCCACGACACCGCCCTCATGTATCTCGAAAGGGCGGCGGTCTATTATCAGGAGGGAAGGCTCGCCGAGGCGCTCGAAGAGGCCCTAAAGGCCCGGGAGGCCGATCCCGAAAACCCCGAGGTCTACAACCTCATCGGCCTGATCTACATGGACCGGAACGAATACTCCAAGGCCAAGGAGAACTTCAAGAAGGCCATCTCCCTGAGACCCCAGTATTCGGAGGCCATAAACAACCTGGGTTCGGTCTATCTGCTCGAGGGCCAGATCGAAGAAGCCATCAAGTGTTTCGAAAAGGCCCTCGAAAACCCGCTCTACACCAAGCCCTTCATCGCCTACACCAATCTGGCCTGGGCCTACTATAAGCTGGGAGACAAGCAAAAGGCCATCGAGTACCTGAACAAGGCCCTTACCTACAATCCGCGCTATCACCTGGCCTACTTCTACAGGGGCATCATGGCCCTTAACGACGGCAATCTCGAGCAGGCGCGCCTCAATCTCCGCCGCGCCGTGCGCTTCAACCGTCAGGACATGGCGGCCAGATACTATCTCGGCCTGGTCTACTACCGCCTGGGCGACGAAGAAAAGGCCAAGAAGGTCTGGAAATCCATCACCCAATTAGCCCCCGATTCCGACTGGGCCCTCAAAGCCGAAGACAAGCTCCTCACCCTGGAAGAGCTAGAAAAGAACTAGCGCCTGAAGATGATCGAGAGAATGAGCGTGAAGAGGATGCTCAGGATGATGCTCGTTGCCAGGGGAAAGTAGAAGGTAAAGTTCCCGCGCTTGATGACTATATCTCCGGGAAGTTTTCCCAGGGAAAACGGGAGCTTGCTCCCGAAGAGCAACAAAAGACCTATGAGCGTAATGAAAAGCCCCATGAGAATCAGCATCTTTCCCATGGTCTCAAGGGGACTCATCATCCGACCTCCTTCTTCTTCAGCAGTTTGCGAAACTTCTTGTCGTAACGTTCCTGTTCACTAAAGATACAGCCGCAATAGGGCTGACGGTAGATCTCGAGCCGTCGGGCCTCTTCCTGGCCTTCCTCCCAGCCCTCGCGAAAGTCGCGGTAGACGAAATCTACGCCGTAGCGGAAAGAGAGATCCTCCCCTATCTCCTTCACCAGCCCGTGGGCCTGATAGCGGCTGTAGAGAAGGGTGGTGCTGAAGGCGTCGAACCCGAGCTCCAGGGCCTTTTTCACCGTAGCCTCGAGACGCATGAGATAGCAGACCTCGCAACGGCGGTCCTCCCGGAAGGCAACCGCGCGCAGAAAGGGGCGAAGCCCGTAGGTCTTGTCCCATATCAGCGGAAGATCCTTGACCTCCGCCACGGTCTCGAGGGCTTTTATCCTCCGCCTGAATTCCCGATAAGGATGTATGTTCGGATTGTAAAAGAAACCGGTGACGCTCCATCCCTCGTCGCGGAGAACGCGCAGAGGATAGAGCGTGCAGGGACCGCAACAAATGTGTAACAAAATCTTTTTATTCTCCATTTTTTCTTGCAAATTCTAGCGAATTTTGCTATTTTCTTCCTGCAAGCTTGCGCGGGCTTTTCAACAAAACGGCCGTGAAAAAAGGTGTGGAAAACTTGTTCAGAAAGTTAATCACTTTTTTTCGACACAGCTTTCAACAGGGAGGTTCCCAAGGCCACCAGAGGCATCCCCACTTTTCAACACATTCAACACCCACAACAACATCCATCAAAAGATTTCAAAGATTGAAATTGGAAGAAAGAACTGTTTAAAGATGGGGAAAGATTAAGGATTCGCTGGGAAGGAGAGAGGGATGAAACTACGTGCGGAGAGGGAGAAACTGCTCAAGGTCCTTTCTAAGGTGCAAAACATTGCCGACCGGAAGTCGAGCATGGCCATCCTTTCGACGGTGCTCTTCGAGGTCAAGGAAGGCGGAATAGAGATCTCGGCCACGGATCTGGAAATCGGGTTCAAGTCCTTCGTCGAAGCGGAGGTCGAGGAGGAAGGGGCTTTGGCCATTCCGGCCCGCAAGTTTTACGAGATCGTCAAGGACTTTCCCTCCGAGACCCTGGACCTGGTGGAGGAGGATTCCTGGCTGAAGATCTCCGGAGCAAACGAAGAGGTGCTCTTCAAGCTGGCCTGTCTTCCGGCGGAAGATTTCCCCGCCCTTCCGGAGATAGAGGAAACCACGTTGCTCGAGATCCCGGGAAGCGTGTTCTCCGAGATGATCGCCAAGACCATCTTTTGCGTGGCCACGGAAGAGAGCCGCTTCATTCTCGCGGGAATCTACATGGAACAGCCCGAAGAGGAGAAGACCCTGCGCTTCGTGGCCACGGACGGTCATCGTCTGGCGATGATAGACCGCGAGATAAACAACGTGGAAGGGCTCGAACTCTCCCCCGGCGTCATCGTTCCCCGCAAGGCCTGCCAGGAGATGCGCAAGCTGGCCCAGGATCAGGTCCTGGTCCAGTTCGGGGTGAAGGAGAACCACGTCATCCTGGCGGCCCCCAACATGATGCTCACCGCGCGCCTCATTGACGGCCGTTATCCCGACTATCGGGCCGTCATCCCGCAGACCAAGGAAAAGATCGTCGTCGTCCCGCGAAAACGCTTCATAGAGGCGCTCAAGCGCGTCTCCGTGATCTCCATCGAAAGGTTCAGACCCGTCACCCTTGAGGTCTCCCCCGAAGCGATTACCATTGTCTCTCAACATCCCGACTTGGGAGAGGGACGAGAAAAAGTCGCGGCTCAGTATCAGGGTGAGGCCTTCAGCCTCAACTTCAACGCCAAGTACCTCGTCGATTGTTTGGAAGTGATGAATTCGGAAGAAGTCGAGCTCTCCATGAAAGACGAAAACACTCCTTGCACCATCACCGGTCCCAGTGACCAGGGGTTTCTCGGGCTGGTGATGCCCATGAGCTCTTAATCATGGCCAAGGACTATCAGGCTTCGCAGATAAAGGTCCTGGACGGGCTTGAGGGCGTGCGTGTGCGCCCGGCCATGTACATCGGCTCCACCGGGGTCGAGGGCTTCCATCACCTCCTCTGGGAGGTGGTGGACAACGCCGTGGACGAGGCCCTTGCCGGCTACTGCACGGAGATCAAGGTCATCATCCATCAGGACAACTCCATCACCGTGGAGGACAACGGGCGCGGCATCCCCATTGACATTCACCCCACCGAGGGCATTCCGGCCCTTGAGGTGGTGATGACCAAGCTTCACGCCGGCGGAAAGTTCGATCACAGCGTCTACAAGGTCTCCGGCGGTCTTCACGGCGTGGGGGTCTCGGTGGTGAACGCCCTTTCCGAATGGCTGGTGGCCGAGGTCCATCGGGACGGAAAGATCTATCGTCAGCGCTACGAAAGGGGACGCGCCCTCACTCCGGTCGAGGTGGTCGGCGAGACCAAGAAGACCGGCACCCGGATCACCTTCAAGCCGGACCCCGAGATCTTCGGCGATCAGGAGTTTCAGTACGAGATCATTCAGCATCGCTTGCGGGAGCTCGCCTTCCTCAACCCCAAGGTCAAGTTCATCCTCATTGACGAAAGGGCCGGCGCCAAGGAGGAGTTTCACTTCAAGGGCGGGATCATCGAGTTCGTCAAGTATCTCAACCGCCGCCGCGAGGTGATCCACGAGCCGCCGATCTACGTCTCCGGCGAGAAAGACCTGGTCCAGGTGGAGGTCGCCCTCCAGTATCACCACGGTTTCAACGAGATCTGCTATTCCTACGTGAACAACATCAACACCAAGGAAGGCGGCACCCACGTGGTGGGTTTTCGCGCCGCGCTCACCAAGGCCGTCAACCGCTACATCGCCACGCACGACAACCTGCCCAAGGCCCTCAAGATCAAGGTCGAGGGAGACGACGCCAGGGAAGGGCTCACTTCGGTCATCTCCGTGCGGATGCCCGAGCCCCAGTTCGAGGGTCAGACGAAGACGAAGCTCGGAAACAGCGAGATCAAGCCCCTGGTGGAGTCCATCGTCTTCGAGGGGCTGTCCCGCTGGTTCGAGGAGCATCCCAAGGAAGTGCGCCGGATACTGGCGAAGATCGTCGAGGCCGCCCGCGCCAGGGAAGCCGCGCGCAAGGCCCGCGAGCTGGTCCGCAAAAAGGGCCAGGCCCTGGACGTGATGATGGCCGGAAAGCTCGCCGAGTGTCAGTCCAAAGACCCGAAGGAAAGGGAGCTCTTCATCGTCGAGGGCGATTCAGCCGGCGGTTCGGCCAAGCAGGGCCGTGATCGGCGTTTCCAGGCCATCTTGCCCCTCCGCGGGAAGATCCTGAACGTCGAGAAGGCGCGCTTCGACAAGATGATCTCCTCGGAAGAGATCCGCCAACTGGTGGCCTCCCTGGGCACGGGCATCGGTCCCAAAGACTTCGACCCCGACAAGTGCCGCTATTCGAAGATCATCATCATGACCGATGCCGACGTGGACGGGGCCCACATCCGGACGCTTCTGCTCACCTTCTTCTACCGCCAGATGGCCCCCCTTATCGAAAGGGGTTATCTCTACATCGCTCAGCCGCCCCTCTATCGCGTGGTGGAAGGCAAGAAGGAGACCTATCTCAAAGACGACCGGGCCCTTGACGACTACCTCTTCCGGCGCGCGGTGCGCAACGTGGCCCTTCAACTGAACGACCGTCCCCTTCCCGCGAGCGAAGCCACCCGCATCCTCCAGGACCTTTCGGAATTCGAGGCCGCCCTTCAGGATCTCTCGCGCAAGGGCGTGTGGCCGGAAGCCGCCCTGGTGCTCCTCACCGCAGGGGTCAAGAGGGCGGATCAGTTCACGGATCTTCAGTTCGTGGAGAACCTGGTCTCCCTCTTCAAGGACAAGGGTTTCCGCGTGGGTCGCATACGCACCAGCCGCCAGCGCGACGACGCCTACGAGTTCGACGTCACCTCCAAGGAATTCAGTTACCTCTTCTTCACCGTGGGTCCGGAGATCCCCCTCTATCGCGAATACCGCCGGGCCCTGAAGGTCTACGAAAGGCTCTCCGACCTCCTCGGAAAGCCGATCAAGGTCATCTCTCACGGCGAGGAGAAGGTCTTTGAGAACCTGCGGGAGCTCCTTGAGTTCGTGCGCCAGGAAGGCCGCAAGGGGCTTCACATTCAGCGCTACAAGGGCCTCGGAGAGATGAATCCGGATCAGCTCTGGGAAACCACCATGAATCCGGAGACGCGCCGCCTTCTGCGCGTGGACATCAGCGACGCCTCGGCGGCGGACGAGCTGTTCACCACCCTCATGGGCGAGAAAGTGGAACCGCGGCGCGACTTCATCCAGACCCACGCCCTCGAGTACCGAGAACTCGACATCTAACCGGCTATCAGGGCCAGCTGTTCAGGTGTCAGGGCGAAGAGGAGCTCGGCCTCTCCGGGGGTGAGGTCTGTCTCGAGCGCCACCAGCCCGCCGTTTCGAAAGCGCAGGCGAACTTTCTTTTCCCCGCCGAGGAGGTAGGACGTGATCTCCGCAAGAGACGGAAGGTGGCCGGCGACAAAGACCTTCTGCGCGTCGTACTTCCTGAGGACCTCGACGGCTTCTTCCGGCGGAGCGGTGGGCTTGAACTCCTTGTGTTCCTTGATCTCGCCCCGATAGTTCGTCTCCCTGGCCACTATCTCGGCTGTTTCCTTGGCCCGGAGCTTGTCGCTCGTGATGATGAGATCAAACGAAAGCCCCATTCTGGCCAGGGCGCGGGCGCTTGATTCGATGATCCGGCGCCCTTCGGTGGAAAGGGGTTTGCGCGGATCCTCGGCCTCGGACACGCAAAGGCCGTGTTGCATGAGATAGAGTTCCATCTACTTTCCCCCCTCCTCCTGGATTACTTCGCGGAAGATGGTCTTCTTGAGCCAGTTGAGCCCGAGTTTCAGGAGCTCTTCCTCGTCGTTTAAGGCGGATTCGATCTCTTCGGCGGAAAAGAGGTCCTTGAGCTCTCCGGATTCCACGAGGGGCCGGAAGCGCTCGAGCTCGTAGCACACTATGTAGATGCGATCCAGCTCATCTGCGGAAAGGGGCCGATCAAGGCGGTTCCTGGCGAAGACGATCTCCCCGAAGAGATCGTTGAAGGCGTAGTAGGGCTCAAGACCCTGTTCCTTGATCCACTCCTTCACGGAAATGGGGCGCTTCTCGAAGTGGCCCTTGCAGTGGGTTTCGCGAATGATGCGGTAGATCTCAAAGGGCCGGCCCTCTTCGTCCCGCCCCGCAAACCGCGCCAGAGGATAGGTGCGGCAGGAACTGGGACGATCTTCGTAGACCGAACAGCCCTCCTTTTGGAGAAAGGGGCAGGAGAAATCGTGGACGTTCATGCGCACCGAGACCACGGGCAACTGCGTGACGTCTCCCAGGTGCAACTCGCCGAACTTTTCGATGAACTCCCTCGAAGGGATCTTCAGCGCGCGGCGCAAGCGCAAGAAATCGTAGGGACTAAGGACGAGATTGACGTCGTAGCAACAGAGGTTGAAGCAGGAGATCCCGGGATAGCAGGCAAATTCGAAGACGTCGTCCAGGGTGAGCTCTCGATGGTCGAAGACCGGTTGGTCCATGTCCTCCTCCTGTGGCAATTTGTTCTCAAGTTAGCAGATCTGGGGCTTTGGGGCTAGGCGGATGAGAGCTGGCCCTAGCGGCGCACGGGTCTTAATTTTCTGCCAGTCAAAGAGGGAGTGCGAGCGTATGCGCATCAAGGAGAAACCCGAGGATTTCGTCGTCTACGAGGTGGCGGACATCGCGCCCGAAGGCCGGGGAGAGCACGCCCTGTATCGTCTGACCAAGCGGGGAGCCACCACCTGGGACGTCATCGGAGACGTAGCGCGCAAGCTCCGTTTGCGGGCCGAGGCCATCAAATACGGCGGGCTCAAGGATCGGCACGCCGTCTCCTATCAGTTCGTGACCATCAAGCAGGGCCCCAAGAGGGACATAGAGGGCCGAAACTATCGGTTGGAGTATCTCGGCCAGACCACCCAGCCCATGAGTAAGGCCCGCCTGCGGGGAAACCGCTTTCGCATCCTGGTCAAGGGGGTTTCCGCCGAGGGTCTGGAAGAGGAAGTCCGCCTGGTGAACCGCTTCGGCGTGGTCAACTACTTCGACGACCAGAGGTTTGGTTCCGTAAGGCACGGTCAGGGGTTTGCCCTGCGGGAGATCATCCTCGGCAACTACGAAAAGGCCCTCTATCTCCTCCTGGTGGAGGGGAGCCAGTACGAAATGAAGCGCACCCAGGAGTTCCGCGATTGCCTGCGAAAGAACTGGCCCAACGTCAGGGCCTGCATCGAGCTTGCCCCCAGCCGCTGGGAGAAGAACCTCCTCGAATTCTTGAGCCGCCATCGCCCTTCGAAACGCACCTTCAAGAGGGCCCTCGCCCTGGTTGACGGCGAATATCTCCTCATGCTGTGCCACGCTTATCAGGCCTACATCTGGAACGAGACGGTCAAGAAGTACCTGCGTTCTCTCGACCTGGATCTCTTTGCCTTGCCCTATCTCCTGGGGGAGCTCCTCTTCTATCGCGAGGTCCCGCCGGAGGTCTGGCCGGAGCTCTCCGCGCGGAAGATCCCCCTTCCCAGCCCGCGGCTCAAGCTGGAAGACAGGATCAGGCAACTGATGGAAGAGGTTCTGCGCGAAGAGGGCATAGAGTCGCTTTCCAAGTTCCGCACCCTGGTCAAGGGGGCCACCTTCAAGACCTATCCGCGCAACGTGGTAATGTTTCCCGAGGATCTGCGCTACGAGATCGTTTCCGACGACACCGTGCGCCTTGAGTTTTTCCTCCCCAAGGGCAGTTACGCCACGGTGGTGCTCAAGAGGCTTTTCCGACAACCGCTTTGAAGGGTGGAGACCTTTTATGTTATTTTGTCTCCTGATGGGAGTTTTCGATGAGGAAGCTTCTCTTTTTCTTCTTTTTCCTGCTGGTAAGCCGGGTTTGGGCCATTTCCATAGAGTTGCCTCCGGTTTCCGGCTGGGCGGCTTCTGAGCCGGACTTTCTCGTCTACAGCAATGGCCAAACCAAGGCCTTCTATCTGCGGCGCCTCTATCAGAACGAAAACGGCGCCACCATCGAGGTCCTCCTGGCAGGGGGGCTTGAGGGAAAGAGGCTGGAGCAGGCCCTCAAAGGCCGCTTCGAACTGGAGACAGAGAGCTACTATCTACGTTATACTCAGGAAGGGGACTACAAGGTTTTTGCCACTTATCATCGGCCGGAAAAGCGTGGAGTCTATGCCGTTTTCCTTTCAACGGAACCGGTTCTGGTGCTCATGGCCCGCTATCAGGGACTCACGGATAGTGAGGCCATCTCCTGGCTCAAGAGGCTCGACTGGAACGACCTTACGGAAAAGGCCCTCTCTCTACTCGGGAAACGAGGAAACCCCTGATGTTTAAGCGTTATCGTTGGGAATTTCTGGGTTTGTTGCTCATCGTCTTCGGGATCTTCGTCTTCCTCTCCCTTCTCGGCCATCATTTCGAGGACCCGGGTTTTGGTCGGGCCGGGGCCGGGGAGGTAAAGAACTTCACGGGCCTGATCGGGGCCTATCTTTCCGCTCTCCTCTTCGATCTCTTCGGCATAGCCGCGTGGGTGATCCCGGTCTTTTCCATCCTCGCCGGGGTAGTCTTCCTCCTCGGGCGTTCCCCGTGCTGGCGCCTTCCCGTGGCCGGGTTGCTCTTCCTCGTTTCCACGGCCTGGTTGGCTCCGCTCTTTGGTCTGGACACGGAGATAGCCCACTATCCCTTTGGCGGCGGGCTCTTGGGGGTGCTCGGTCGCTCCCTCATGCGGTATATCGGTCGTCCGGGGCTCGCGCTCATCGTCATCACCATGGAGCTCTTTGCCCTGTGCATCATTTCCGGCCTCTCGCCGCGGGATCTCTTCTCCAAGATGGCGTCTTTCTTCAAGTCCGCCGGCCAGTGGCTGTGGAGCGCCATAAGGCCCGGCGGTCATCTGGAACCGGCTCTCGAACCGCGGGTTCCCCTGACTGAAGAGGGTGCGGAGGAGGATTTTCCCTCCCAGGTGGAGCCTCCGAAGATCGAGGCGCAGTCCCTGAAGCCGGAAGAGCAAGAGGCCGAGGCCCCGCGCATCAGCGACGAGCCGCCGTACCACGGAGTTCCCGAGGAAGACGAAGATGAGGAAGAAGAAAAGGCCGAGGGCCTGGAAATAAAGCCTCCGGTCAAGAAGAAGGGCACCTACGAAAGGCCGCCTCTCACACTTCTCGACGACCCGCCGGCCACCGTTCACCGGGAGAGCCGCGAGGAGCTCCTGGAGCGGGCGAAGCTCCTCGAGGAAAAGCTCGCCAACTTCGGGGTGAAAGGCAAGGTCACGGGGATCTGTCCCGGACCGGTGATCACGGTCTACGAATACGAGCCGGCTCCGGGCGTGAAGATCAACAAGATCACGTCTCTTGCCGACGATCTGGCCCTGGGTTTGAAGGCCGCAAGCGTCCGCATCGTGGCCCCCATTCCCGGCAAGTCCGCGGTGGGCATCGAGGTGGCCAACCGGGAAAGGGAGGTCGTCTATCTCAAGGAGATCCTCGCGAGCGAGGCCTTTCGCAAGGCTCGTTCCAAGCTCACCCTGGCCCTGGGGAAGGACATCTCCGGAAAGCCCGTGGTCACGGACCTGGCCCGGATGCCGCATCTCCTCATCGCCGGTGCTACGGGCACCGGAAAGAGCGTGTGTCTCCACTCCATGCTGATAAGCCTCCTCTACAAGTCCCTTCCCGATGAGGTGCGGTTCCTCCTCGTGGACCCCAAGCGGATCGAGCTCTCCGTCTACGAGGGGATCCCGCATCTTTTGCATCCGGTGGTCCTGGAGCCCAAGATGGCCACTCAGGTCCTGAAGTGGGCCGTTTCCGAGATGGAGCGCCGCTATCAACTGCTGGAGGAGGCCCGGGCGCGGAACCTCGAGTCCTACAACGCCGAGGCCGAGGAGAAGCTCCCCTACATCGTCATCGTGGTGGACGAGCTGGCGGATCTCATGGTGGTTTCGAGCAAGGAGGTGGAGATGAGTCTTACGCGCCTGGCGCAGATGGCCCGGGCCGCGGGTATCCATCTCCTCCTGGCCACGCAACGGCCTTCGGTGGACGTGCTCACCGGCATCATCAAGGCCAACTTCCCTGCCCGTATCTCCTTCCAGGTCTCCTCGCGCACGGACTCGCGCACCATCCTGGACACCGGCGGTGCGGAGAGGCTGCTCGGCGCAGGAGACATGCTCTTTCTCCCTCCCGGAACCTCAAAGCTCCAGAGGATTCACGGGGCCTATGTCTCGGAGAAGGAAGTCAGGCGGGTGGTGGAGTTCTGGAAGGCTCAGGGCGAGCCCGAATACGAGACCACCATCCTGACCCCGGGGACGGGAGAAGAGGGAGCGCTCGAGGACGAAGAAGTGGACGAACTCTACGAACAGGCCGTAGAGTTGGTGATCAAAACCGGACAGGCCTCTATTTCTATGCTCCAGAGGCGCTTACGCGTGGGCTACAACCGTGCGGCCCGCATGATCGAACGAATGGAAAGGGAGGGCATCGTTGGTCCGTCAGATGGTGTACGTCCTCGTCCTGTGTTGGTGCGTCCTGACCATTAGTCTCCGTCCGTCCCAGGCCGACCAGGCACGAGAAATCGCCGAACGAGTACAGGCCTATTACGAAGCCACGAAGAGTTTTGTGGCGGATTTCGAGCAGGAAGTCCACTGGCATCGCGGCCAGGAGGTCCGTCTCTCCCGCGGCAAGGTCTGGTTCAAGAAGCCCGGCCTCATGCGCTGGGAATACGTCTGGCCGGAACCCTTGCTCGTGGTTTGCGACGGGCAGAAGATCTACGTCTACAGCGAGATAGATCGCCAGGTGATGATCTTTCCCTCGGGAAAGGCCCTCTCCCCCAAGGTGACCCTGGGTTTCATGTCCGGAAAGGGGAACCTCCTGCGGGATTTCGACATCCGCGGCATGGAGCGTCTCGATTCCCTGGTGGCGCTCGACGTGGCTCCCAAGACGCAGAATCCCCAGGTGGAGAAGCTCCGCTTGCTGGTTGACCCCAAGACCGGGGCCATCAAGGAGATCTGGTTCTGGGACTATCTCGGGAACCTGACGAAGATCCGCTTTCGGAATCTCCAAAGAAACGTTGACCTTCCGCCTGAACTTTTCGTCTTCCATCCTCCCAAAGACGTCGAGATCATTCGAGAGAGGTGAGACGATGGACGTAAAGCACCTTCAGCAAGAGATCCGTGAACTGGCGCGTGAGAAGAAAGCCATCATCCTGGCCCACAACTATCAGCCGCCGGAGATCCAGGAAGTCGCCGATCTGGTAGCGGATTCCCTGGAGCTCTCGCTCAAGGCCTCTCAGACCGAGGCCGAAGTGGTGGTCTTCTGCGGGGTGCGTTTCATGGCCGAGACCGCGGCCATCGTGTGTCCGGACAAGCTCGTGGTCTTTCCGCGCCTTGAAGCCGGTTGCGAGATGGCGGACATGATCTCCGTGGAGGACGTGGAGGCCCTGAAGGCCCGGTATCCCCGGGCTCCGGTGGTCACCTACGTCAACTCCTACGCGGAGATCAAGGCCGTCTCCGACATCTGCTGCACCTCGGCCAACTCCGTCAACGTGGTCAAGTCCCTCGAGGCAGACGAGATCATCTTCCTCCCGGACATGAACCTGGCGCGCTACACCCAGCGCTTCTTCAAGGACAAGAAGATCCACTATCACGACGGATTCTGCCCCTTTCACGACGTGCTCACCGTGGAGGACGTGAACCAGGCCAAAGAGGCCCATCCAGAGGCCGTTTTCATGGCGCATCCCGAATGCCGTCCCGAGGTCATAGACCTGGCGGATGCCGTTCGCTCCACCAGCGGGATGCTCCGCTTCGCCAAGGAATCACCGGCCCGGGAGTTCATCGTGGGCACCGAGGTGGGTCTCCTCTACCCGCTGAAGAAGCAGAACCCCGACAAGGAGTTCTATCCGGCTTCGGAGAAGATGCTCTGCAAGGCCATGAAACTCATCAGCCTGGAGGACCTCAAGCGTTCCTTGGAGACCCTCTCTCCGGTGGTCACCGTGCCGGAGGACATCCGCCGCAAGGCCTACCAGGCCGTGGCGCGGATGCTCGAGATACCACGAAACTAGGAGAGCGCATGCCTTTACCTTTGGTCTTTGGTGTCCACAATCATCAGCCCCTGGGCAACTTTCCCCACGTGATTGAGAGGCTCACGCGCGAGAGCTACCTCCCCTTTCTCGAGGCGGTGAAGGAGGAGCCGCGCTTCCGCTTCAGCCTCCACGTGAGCGGCATCCTCCTCAAGTGGTGGGAAGACCACTTCCCGCGCGCCTTCGATCTCCTGGGAGAGATGGTCTCGCGGGGCCAGATAGAGCCGGTTGCCGGGGGTTTTTTCGAGCCCATCCTCGCGGTCATCCCGCGCGAGGATCGCAAAGAACAGGTCCTGCGCCACAAGGACTATCTGCGGCGGTCCTTCGGCGTCACCCCCGAGGGTCTCTGGCTCACCGAGCGCGTGTGGGAGCAGGCGCTGGTCGAGGACCTGGTTGACCTCGGCATCAAGTACGTGGTCGTGGACGACCGCCACTTCCTGGTCTCGGGCTTCGAAAAGCAGGCCCTCCACGGCTACTATCTCACCGAAGCCGAGGGCAAGAGGCTGGCGGTCTTTCCCATTGACGAGACCCTGCGTTACGCCATTCCCTTCTGGCCCGTGGAGCGGCTGGAACGCTATCTGCGGGACGTGGCCCTGCGCGGCGGGAGGCTGGCCATCTATTTCGACGACGGGGAGAAGTTCGGGGCCTGGCCGGGAACGAGGAAATGGGTCTACGAGGAAGGGTGGCTCGAGTCCTTTCTGCGGGCCTCTGCGCAGTGGCAGGAAGAGGGCCGGGTGGAGATCATCACCTTCTCCGAGGCCCTGAAGCGCACCGAAGCCCTGGGCCTCGCCTATTTGCCCACGGCTTCCTACAAGGAGATGGAAGAATGGGCGCTTCCCGCCAAGCGCATCCTGGAACTGAAGGAGCTCACCCGGCGCCTGCGCGTGGAAGGCACCCACTTCGAGGCCTTCATCCGCGGCGGTCACTGGCGCAACTTCTTCGTCAAGTACCCGGAATCGAACTATCTGCACAAGCGGATGTATCGCGTGAGCGCCCTTTCCCGGGATCCTCAGCTCTTCGACCAGGAGGCCCGCCTGGCCCTTCTGGCCTCCCAGTGCAACGACGCCTATTGGCACGGCATCTTCGGCGGGCTCTATCTGCCGCATCTCCGCCAGGCGGTGTGGGAGAGCCTCCTTGAGGCCGAGCAGAAGCTTCGCGCCAGGGGCAAGGAGGAGATCGAGCTCGTTGATCTCGACTACGACGGAAGGGAAGAGGTGGTCTACACCTCCCCGGAAGCGGTGCTCGTCTTCAAACCCTCCTACGGCGGCCAGCTCGTGGAATGGTCGAGCCTGGGCAACCGGCACAACTACGGAAACGTCCTCACCCGGCGCTTTGAGGCCTATCACGAAGACATCCTGCATCTCGACCAGGAAGGCGGACACGCCGAGGAGGAGGTCTCAAGCATCCATCATCTGCAGAAGCGCCCCTCGGCGGAGGTCGTGCGCGCGCTGGTCTACGACTGGTACGAGCGCCACAGCCTCATGGAGCACTTCTTCGACCCGCAGCGCGGGCTCGAGGACTTCGTGGCCTGCGATTTCGGTGAATGGGGCGACTTTGCCAATCAGCCCTATCATTTCCACCGCTCCGGTGAGGAGCTCCTCTTCTTTCGCGACGGCGGGCTCTATCCGCCGGGCTCCGAGAGGCGCCCCCTTCTCCTGCGCAAGTTCATTCGTCTCCGTCGCAAAGGCCGCACCCTGGTGGTGCGCTACGAGCTGGAATACCGCGCCCAGGTGGAGACGAGATGCTTCTTCGGTGTGGAGATGAACTTCTATCCCCCCTTCATGGCCCACGGTCAAGGCCGGCTCCTGGTGAACGGGCGCGCGGTTGACCCCTCCGCACCCTTCGAGACCCAGGGGAATCGCCTCACCTTCACGGACGACAAGACCGGTGAGCGGTTGCTCGTCAAGCTTCCGGAAACGCTGCGCATCTTCTGTTTTCCGGTGCGCACGGTGAACCAATCGGAAAAGGGCTACGAGCTCACCACCCAGGGGCTTGCGGTGATGCCGTTCTGGCCGCTTGATCTTCGGCAGGGGAAGAAGGTGGAGCTCTCCCTCGAGCTGGAGATTTCAAAAAAGAGGTCTTAGGCCGATAGATAAGGGCATGGAAAGACCGCCTCTTCCGCCGTCCGAGCTTCCCGAACCTTCGAGCGTGGCCAAGGACGTTATCCTTTCCGTTCTCACGTGCGGCCTCTGGGACATCTTCTGGCAGTACAAGCAGATGAAGGTGGTCAACCTCCTTCTGGGGCGGGAGGAGTTCTCCTTCGGGAAGTGGCTGGTCTTCACCATTCTCACCTGCGGCCTCTATCACATTTATCACGAGTACCTCATGGGCCGGGCCATCGTGAGGATCCAGCATCTCTACGGCTTGCCGCCCAGCGAAAGCTTGCCGGCCATCTCTTTAATCATGGCGCTCATCTCGCTGGGCATCATCACCGACGCCATTCAGCAAAAGGAGATCAACCTGATCCTTGAAGAGCTACGCGAGAGATACCGTCGCGGTGCTTGAGCGCCGATTGGTGCGCCTTTTCGTTTCCCTGGCGCTTGCCGGCGTGGTCCTCTCCCTCTTTGGCTGGGTCAACCTGGAGGCTGTGCGCCTGCCCTGGATCTGCCCGCTAAAGGCACTCACCGGCCATCCCTGCCCGGGGTGCGGGATGACGGATGCCGCAAGGGCCTTGATGGAAGGTCATTTCAGGGAAGCCGCGGAAAGGAACCCCAACGTGTATCCCCTGGCCCTCTGGGCGATCCTGGTGGCCTTTGCTCCCGAGAGGCTCTTTGCCCGCTTCAGGGGGAGCCCGATTGCGAAGGGGTTTTACGGACTTTGGCTGGCTTTGGTCCTGGGATGGTGGCTTCTTAGGTTCTAAAACGAGAAAGGGCGGGGATTCCCCGCCCTTTCCGAAGAAAATACCGGCAAAGCAGCCGGTTATTTCTTCATGAGTTCCTCCCGGCCCTTGATGAGCTCGTCGATGACCGAAGGATCAGCCAGGGTGGAGGTGTCACCCAGGTCTTCGTACTGACCGGTCGCGATCTTCCGCAGGATGCGGCGCATGATCTTTCCGCTGCGCGTCTTGGGCAACCCGCTCACGAACTGAATGAACTCAGGGGTGGCGATGGGGCCGATGACCTTGCGCATGTGCTGACGGAGCTCCTGCCGCAGCTCATCGGAGGGTTCGAAGCCCTCTTTGAGGATGACGAAAGCGTAGATGGTCTCGCCCTTTACCTCGTGAGGGATACCGATGACCGCGGCCTCGGCCACCGCCGGATGGGCCACGAGAGCGCTTTCGAGCTCCATGGTGCCCAAACGGTGACCGGAGACGTTGATCACGTCGTCCAGACGGCCCATGATCCAGTAGTAGCCGTCTTCGTCACGACGGGCGCCGTCTCCGGTGTAGTAATAGCCGGGGAACCGGCTGAAGTAGACTTCCTTGAAGCGCTTGGGATCCCCCCAGACGCCGCGCAGCATACCCGGCCAGGCGCGCTTCATGCAGAGATGGCCGCCTTCGTTGACTCCGGCAGGGGTTCCGTCATCCTTGAGGATGATCGGCTCCACGCCCGGAAGCGGTACGGTGGCGGAACCGGGCTTCTGCGGAATGGCGTAGGGCAGAGGAGAAATGAGGAACCCGCCGGTCTCCGTCTGCCACCAGGTGTCCACGATGGGGCAGCGTTCGCGACCCACGTGCTTGTAATACCAGAGCCAGGCCTCGGGGTTGATGGGTTCACCCACGCTTCCCAGGATGCGCAGGGAGGAGAGGTCGTATTTGTGCGGCCACTCGTCACCCTCGCGCATGAGGGCCCGGATGACCGTAGGCGCGGTGTAGAAGAGGCTCACCCGATACTTCTGGCAGAGCTCCCAGAAGCGGCCGGGATGCGGATAGGTGGGAACACCCTCGTACATGATCTCCGTGGCGCCGAGGGTGAGGGGTGCGTAAACGATGTAGGAGTGTCCGGTGATCCAGCCGATGTCCGCGGTGCACCAGAAGATGTCTTCGGGCTTGAGGTCGAAGACCCACTGGAGGGTGTGGGCCACGTAGACCAGGTAGCCACCGGTGGTGTGGAACACGCCCTTGGGTTTGCCCGTGGAGCCGGAGGTGTAGAGGATGAAGAGGATGTCCTCGGCGTCCATTTCTTCGCACTCGCAATGGTCGGAGATGTCTTCGGCGTTGATGGCCTCGTGATACCAGATGTCGCGCCCCTCGACCCAGTTGATGTCGAGCCCCAGGCGCTTGACCACGATGCACTTCTCCACGGTGGGGCAGTCCTGCAGGGCGGCGTCGGCGTTTTTCTTGGCCTCCACCTTGCGGCCCGCGCGCCAGTAACCGTCGGCGGTAATGAGAAGCTTGGCCTCACAGTCCTGGATACGGGTCTTCAAGCTCTCGGCGGAGAACCCACCGAAGACCACGGAGTGGATGGCGCCGATCCTGGCGCAGGCCAGCATGACGATGGGGAGTTCCGGGATCATGGGCAGATAGATGGCCACACGATCACCTTTTTTGATGCCCATTTTCTTGAGGACGTTGGCGAAGCGGCAGACCTCGCGATGGAGCATCTGATAGGTGTAGACGCGGACTTCCTCGTCGGGTTCACCCTGCCAGATGATGGCGGCCTTGTTCTTGGTTTCGTCGTTGAGATGACGGTCGAGGCAGTTGTAACAGGCGTTGAGCTTGCCGCCTTCGAACCAGCGAATTTCGGGCTTCTCGAAGTCCCAGTAGCAGGTCCTGTCCCAGAGCTTGAACCAGGAGATGAGTTCCTTGGCGCGCTCGCTCCAGAAGCCATCGGGATCGTCCAGCGAGTACTTGTAGATCTGCTCGTACTCAAACTTGGAACTGATGTAAGCCTCGTCGCGCCCCTCCTGAGGAGGATAGAAGATCCGCTCTTCCTTTAAGACGCTTTCGATTTTGGTGGGTTCGGACATAGCTGACCTCCTTGAATGAGTTTTTCGGGGGATGGTGTGCAAGACAAAGATAAAAAATTTTCTCAATGATGGCTAGTTTGAGGACATTACGGGGCGGATTTGTCCGCCCCGTAACTTATCTAAAACTTCAAATAATTTGAATTAGAAGAGATACTGCACGGAGAGGGTGAAGCGGTTACCGGTATCGGTCTGGTCATACCGTTCGGTTTCAATGTGAATGATCTCTGCACCGAACTTGAGAGGTTTGGAGAACTGATACCAAACGTTGGCGAAGTACTGGGTATTCTTGGTGAACTGACGGTCGTTCATGCTGGTAACCGCAGGCATATCGCTGTTGTTGGGGTTGTCAAAACCGGCGCCGATGGTGGCGGACCAGCGGGGAGCGAACTTGTAGGTCAGGTCAGCCCAGCCGCCGTAGGCCTCGGCCGCGGAGCCATCCGGAGCCATGTCGAGGTCGTAGCGCAGGAAGCACTCGCCAACACCCTTGCCGTACCAGGCCTCACCCTTGAAGATGAGCTTGTTCTCGAGGAAGCGGAACTTCCACTCACCCACCACGAGATAACGGTCCACGTTTCGGGAGTCATTGGTCCCGTAGCTGGCGTGACGATAGCCCACACCGAGGGCCACCATGTTGCCGTCACCAAGGACGCCGCCGGTGTAGGCCACGCGACCCAGGAGCCAGGGCATACGGTCTTCACGGGCAGTATCTATCCGGCGGTGCTTCATCAAGGAGACGAGGAATTCGAAGTTGTCGTAAGCCTTCTGGCGCAGGGTGATCTGCGGCACACGCCACCAGAGGTTACCCGCGGCGGTGAGAATACCGAAGTCTATGGTGCTCGGGTTGAGACGCGCCACCGGGATCCAGTCCTGACCGATGAGGAGGCTCGTCTTGGTGCGCACGTTGGTGAGGTTCACGTAGGAGAGCCTCATGCGCGGAATGAGGTTGTTGCCGTTGTTGTAGCCGTAGAAGTCGATCTCGAAACGGCCCTTGATCAGCCAGTCGTCGCGCTTGTGCGCCGCCCAGAATCCGAACCTCGTATCACGAGGGTTGAAGTTCGTGGAGTCGTTCTTGTAATCCGGATGGATGGCACGGTTGGCCACGGCACCGACGAAGTCGTTGTACTTCACGAACTGCGCCGTGTCGTAGTTGGTATCGAACTTGATCTTGCCGTAGACCAGCCATTCGGTGTTCGGTCCGCTGAAGACCGGGTTGCCCTGCGGCGTAACCACCTGCGGCGCCACTCCACGGCTCTGGACCTGCTCGAGCTTCTTCTGCAGGGCCTCGATCTGGGCCTGCATCTGGCTCTGCATTTCCATCATCTGCCGCTTGAGGGCTTCGATTTGGGCCTTCAGGGCTTCTGGATCCTCACTGGAGAGAGCCGCGGAGGCCAGGAAGAAGACACCCAGACACAGGATCATCAAAAACCTTAGAAATTTCATAAAACACCTCCTTGAGCGGATTTAACCATAAATAATTCCACAATGTCTCTTCGGGCATAGCAGATCTTTTTCCTTCTGTGAAGTCCGGAGTTCGGGGATCCAAAGGGGAAATTAAGCCAATTTGTAGCCGAAACCTGCGGTAACCGAAAAATTTGGAAGGGATTTTGGGGGATCTCTATGCATTTGTTCCGTCGATGGCCTTTAGAATTACGTATTGTTTTCCCTTTTGGTCTCTTTTTGGGGCTGGCGTTTCTTATCACAAATTATCTCACGCTTTCTGAGCTGAGAGCATACAGAGAGGTCCTCTTTCAAGAGGAAATTCAGCTTGGCCGAGAAAACTTGCGATATTTTAATTATTTAGCCCGCCATAACATGTATTTGGCCAACAATCTGGTTAGAGATCCGCGGTTCCTGGAGATTATCTCTCAGGGAAATGATCCTTCGTCTTATCTTCGCCAGCAATCCGTTCTCTTGAGTCGCGAAGCCCTGTTTCCCTATCTGATCACCTTTCGCTCCTTCGGGGAGGACACCGAGGCTTTTTGGCAACTTGAAAGATACGGGAACGATCTCCTCATCTCCGGGGCTTCTCCGGTCATCCAGGACGAAAAGCTCAGGGGTTTCCTCGTGGTTTCCTGCCGCTTGAAGGACGTGATCCATCATCTGGAGCATCTGGCGCGAGTTCCAATAGGACTCTTTCTTTATGATCCTGAGGAAGGCCTGCGGATGCTCAAAGAAGTGCCCCTGGCCGTGGAGAAGAAACTGCGCCGGGAAATCGAACGGTTCCTCCGCGAAGAGGGCGTGGTCCAGATGGATCACCACATCGCCCTGGTCTTTCCCTTGAGAGACGTCAAAGGGCAGGTGATCGGCTTCTTCGTACGGGGCACCTTTTCTCCGCCCTTTTATTTCTCTCCCTTCAACCTTCTCAAGAACAACATTTTTCCCATGGCTCTCTTCTTCGGGCTGGCGCTGATGGGGGCCATCTTCTTCACGCGCCTCTACCTTTCCGAACCCCTGCGCAAGTTCAACGAGCAACTCAAGGAGATCTCGCGCGTCATCGGTAAGCGCTTGCGCCAGCCGGTGGAGGGCTCGGTGCTCAAGGTGAGCGGAGACGACGAGCTGGCCAATCTCGCGCGCACCATCAACGAACTGGTGCGCGAACTCGACGAGCTGGCCTCCTTTCGCCAGGCCATCGAAACCGACGAGACGCCGCAGGAGATCTACAGCCGCCTGGCGCGCGTGATCAAAAAGAAGTTCGACTTTTCGAACTTCGTCATCTTCGAGGTTTCCAATAATCAAAACCGTGTCGAACCCGTGGTGGTGGAGCCACCCTGTCTGCTTGAGGAGAGCTGTTACCAGGAAATAGAGGGGAGGCCGACTCTCTGCCGGGTGTTCAGGCAGGCCGTCAAGGCCTCCTCCCTACATTTCACCGAGACGTGCGAGTACTTTCGCGATCCGGACCTGAACTATCTCTGTCTGCCCCTCTATACCGGCGGGCACGTGATCGGCATCATCCACTTTCTCCTGCCCATCACCTTCCGCCTGGAGGAAAAGTACCGCACCATCCTCAACCGCATCGAGGCCTATCTCCAGGAAGCCGCGCCGGTGCTCGAGGCCAAGCGCTTTGCGCAGAGCCTGCGGGAGATCTCCCTGCGGGACACCCTGACCGGGCTCTACAACCGGCGCATTCTCGACGACCTGGTGCCCCAGGTGGCCGCCGGTGTGGCGCGCCGCGGAAGCATCATGGGCGTTCTCATGATCGACATTGACCATTTCAAGGTCATCAACGACACCTACGGCCACTCTTTCGGCGACCGCATCATCAAGTCCGTGGCCAGCATGATTCAGGACGAACTGCGCACGAGCGACCTGGCCATCCGTTTCGGGGGAGAGGAGTTCCTCTGTCTCCTGGTGGACGTGGAACCGGGGATGAGTCTTTCCGTGGCCGAGAGGATCCGCCAGAAGATCGAGTCCAATTCCTTCGTCTACGAGGGCCGGATCGCCGTGGTCACGGTTTCCATCGGTGTGGCGGAGTTTCCCATTGACGACCGCAACCTCTGGAACGTGATCACCTTTGCCGACCTCGCCCTGTATCAGGCCAAGAGGCAGGGGCGCAACCAGACCGTGCGCTTCGAACGGGAGTTCCTGGTGGAAAATCCTAGAGCTTCAAGAAGAAAAGTTTGAGGAAGAAGCCCTTTTCATCCTTCCCGCAACCCAGCAACCCGTGCAGCAGGTTGACCTGCCAGTTTTCCTTCTTGCGGTGGATCTGGAGCAGGAAGGCGAAGTCCACGAAGTCTTCCTCGTCGCTGTGGTCGTGCCGATAGAGCCCCCAGAACCACTTGGAGCGGGTGAAACCGTTGGGGTCCTGGATGTATTCGTAGAGCCTCAGGAAGGGCGCGTAGTTGCGGTCTATGCCCTCGGAATGGAAGGGAATGATGGCCGGAAAGTAGAAGACCTCGAACCCGTCGGCGCGTTTGATCTTCTCGCCCAGCGGCCAGACCCGATGGGCCTCGTATTGCAGCTTTCCGGTCTCGTCCCAGACCTTTTCGAACTTGGTGAGGAGATAGAAGCGCCGGACCTCGCGGCGATAAACGCGGCCTTTGTATCTGACCTCTTCCCGCTGGTACTTGTAGAGGGGCCAGAGGAAGAAGTGGGAATAGGTGTTCTCGCGCCGCTCGTAGCCGATAAGCGGCCAGAGCTTCCTTTCGCGATAGGGGGTCTTCTTGCTTTCCCCGTAGCGGAAGAAAGGCCAGGGGAGATCCAGGGTCAGCGTGTCGTTTTGATGCTGGCGAAAATAGCGGAAAAACGGCCAGAGGAAGGTGGTGTGTTCGTGCACGTCGCTCTTCTCGCTGATGAAGAGGGGAAAGACCATCTCCCGCACCGTGGGATGGGTGGCCAGGTTGAACTTTTCGTACCAGAAGATGGGCCAGAGCAGGAAGCGCCGGTCGTAGATGCCGGGTTTGGCCCGGTGCCCGTAGATGGGCCAGAACTTGCGCTGATAGAACGTCGGGCCGTCCGAACGATTGTAGATGGGCCAGAACCAGGTGCTCGAGCGGTTGCCGTGCCAGCGGGAGGTCACCCTGATCGGCCAGAGGACGAACTTCGTCTCGTCCTTGCCGTTCCAGTCGAGCAGGCGTCCGTAGAAGGGGAAAACGCCCCAGTACTTTTCTCCTTCCTCCGAGCGCCCCCAGAAGAAGAGGAAGAAGGCGTGGTGGTTCTTCTCGTTTTCCTTGTCGCGGTTGTGGGAGAAGAGGGGCACGAAGCGGGAGCGCGTGTAGTCCTCGCACTCCTGATGATGCCCGAGGGGGCTCAGATAGTAGACGTGGTTGCAGTCCTCGGGCCGATCCACCGTGGAGACGAAGGGCCTGAAGGAAGTCCCGTTTTCAAGCGGGCTTCGATAGCGGTAGAAGAAGGGCCCGAGGACCTCGAGTTCGCGCACCTGGCGGTCGGTCGAGGTCTGGTAGAAGAAAAAGGGCCAGAAGTTCAGGCGGATGCGCCCTTTTTCTTCCGCGCGCCCCGAAGACAGGACCGCCAGCAAACACAGAAATCCCAACAACAAACTGCGAAGAAACATCCTACTGAAGAACCAACCCTCCGATGGTGCCCAGGATGGTGACGGGCATCTGTTCCTGCACGCCGCTGGCCGCCTGATTCACGCTCTGAAGGGTCTTCTTGGCCTCGAAATAGAGCTCGTCGTCGTTGATGAGCTTGCCGAGCGTGCCCTCGCCCTTTTCGATCTTCTCGGTGATCTTTCGGAGAGAGGCCACGGTCTGGCTCAGGTTTTCGTAGAGCTCGTCGTCGGAAAGGAGCTTGCCGAGCGTGCCTTCTCCCTTTTCCACCCTCTGGATGAGCTCGTCCAGGGTGCTGGTGGCGTGGCTGATGTTCTTGAAGGCCGTCTTGATCTCGTTGTAGAGCTCTTCGTCGTTGATCAGGCGTCCCAGGGTCCCCTGGTTGCTGTTGAGCTTTTTGAAGATCTTGTTGAGGTTGATGGACGCCTCGTTCATGTTGATGGAAAGGGAGTCGAGCCGCTTGTAGAGGGTTTCGTCCGTGAGGAGCTTGCCGAGCGTGCCCTTGCCCTGAACCAGCATGTCACCCACCTGCTTGAAGGCCGCCGCGGCCTTGCTCAGGTTGGCGATCATCTCCCGGAGGTTCTTCTTCCCGGTATCCGAAGCCAGGACCTCCCGCAGGGTGGCGGTGATGTGCCTGATGTCCTGGAGTGCCGGGCCGACTTCGGCCAGGATCTCGTCAAGGTCCACCGGGGAGACCGTGCGCGCGATCATGCCCCCGGGCGGGATGTATTCCGGGCTCTTCCCCTGGCGAATCTCCACGTAGCGGTCTCCGAGGACGCCCTTGGTGCGCACCATGGCCACGGCGTCCTTGGCAATCTTGACGCCCTCGTAGATGTTCATGCGCACCCTGGCCTTCCCGTTGTCCGCAAGGCTGATGTCCGCCACGCGCCCGATTTCCACGCCGGCCATCTCCACCCGCGCGCCTTCCACCAGGCCGGAAACATCGTCGAAGATGGCCTCCACGGGATAGGTCTTCTTGGTGGTGATGCTCTCCTCGCCGAGCTTTAAGCTCATGTAGGTGAGAAGAGCCAGGGCGATGAGGACGAAGATGCCGACTTTTATCTCTGTTCCGGTGTTGGACTTCTTCATGACAGCCTCCTTACAAGGACGGACATTTTAAGGCCCGCAGAAACTCCTGGACGAAGGGGTGTTTCGATTCCTTTATTTTTTCGGGGGGTCCTTCTTCAATGATAACGCCTTCGTGGAGAAAGGCGATCTTGTCCGCAGCCGCAAAGGCCACGGGAATATCGTGACTGATCACCACACAGGTGAGGTTGTGGCTCTCTTTGGTTTCCTTGATGAGCTGGGCGATGCTCATCTGCATGATGGGGTCGAGGCCGGTGGTGGGCTCGTCGAAGAGGACGACCTCGGGATCCAGGGCCAGGGCCCTGGCCAGCGCCGCCCGCTTCTTCATGCCCCCGGAAAGCTCGGAAGGCATCTTGTCTATGTCCTTGAGGAGCCCCACCTGAGCGAGCTTGGCCCGCACGCGCGCCCAGATCTCTTCCTCCGAGAGCTTGGTGTGCTCGCGCAGGGGGAAGGCCACGTTTTCCCCCACGGTCATGGAATCGAAGAGCGCGCCTTCCTGGAAGAGCATGCCGAAGCGTTTCCTTATCTCGGCCAGCTCCTTCTCGCTCATGGTGGTGATGTCCTTTCCGTCAATAAGGATCTGGCCGGAATCCGGTTCGAGAAGGCCAATGATGTGCTTGAGGAGGACGCTCTTTCCCGTGCCGCTTCGCCCCATGATGAAGGTGATCTTGCCTTCCGGGATGTCCAGGTTCACCCCTCGCAGGACTTCCTGGTCACCAAAGCGTTTGTGTAGGTCTACGATCTTGATCATCATCGGTTCAAGCCTCTACTTGAAGAGAAGAGAGGTCAGGATGTAATCGCCCGCCAGGATGGTGATGGAGGAGATGACCACGGCTTCCGTGGTGGCCTGGCCCACACCCTCTGCGCCTCTCCGTGCGTGATAACCCTTGTAGCAACCTATGAGGGTCAGCAACCCGCCGAAGACGAAGGCCTTGTAGAGACCGTTCAGGATGTCGGAGAGCTCGACGAGTTCCTTCATCTTGGCGATGAAGATTCCCTGGTCAATGTGGAGGAGGATCACCCCCACGAAGTAGCCGCCGGCAATGCCGATGACGTCGGCGAGCACGGTGAGCAGGGGCACCGTGATGACCCCGGCCCAGAACCGCGGCACGACCAAATAGTGAATGGGGTTGACCGCCATGACCGTGAGCGCGTCTATCTGCTCGGTGACCCGCATGGTGCCTATCTCCGCGGCGATGGCCGAGCCTGCCCGCGCGGTGACCATGAGCCCGGTGAGCACCGGCCCGAGCTCCCGTACCAAGGAGAGGGCCACCGTGGCTCCGAGGAGGGTCTCCCCGCCGAACTTCCTGAAGCCGTAATAGCCCTGTAGGGCAAGCACCATGCCGGAAAAAAGCCCCGTGAGGAGGACCACCACCGTGGAGTTCACGCCGATGAACTCCATCTGCTTGAGGAAGAGGCGCAACCGATAGGGGGGACGGAAGGTCAGAACAAGGACCTGGAAGAACATGAGCGCCATGCCCCCCATTTCTCTCACCAAGGTGATGGTGGCCCGACCTATGGATGCAATGGGATTGAACACCTAAACCTCCCAAATTTTTGCTGTTACAACTGTAGGACGATTTTTTGAAAGTGGAAGATCCTCGATTCCAAAAACTTTGCCGTCTCCCGAGGGGGCCTCACGCGACATCCCGCGCCACTCCGAGGTCCTGTTTCGCGAGAGAGGGGCCCTCCTGAGAAGGGGCCATCCTCCCGTAGAGAAGTTCGTTGACCAGTCGTTCCACTTTAACGGAGACTACGCTTCCCTCAAGTCCAGGGGGGCCGGCGAAGTGGACGACGACATAGTTTTCGGAAAGGCCCCGATAGAGCCCCCGCTGCGCGTCGTAGCGTTCGACGAGCACCTTCAGCGAACGACCGATCTGTTGCGAATAGAAGGCTTTTTTCTTGGCCCGCGAGATTTCCTGGAGTACCCGCGCCCTCTTGGCCACCCGGTCCGGGGGGATCTGGGGAAGCTCTGCCGCCCGCGTTCCCGGACGGGGCGAAAAGGGGAAGACGTGGAGATAGGCTATGGGGAGCCTTCGCAGGAGCTCGGCCGTGCGCTCGAAGGCTTCTTCGCTCTCCGTGGGGAAGCCGGCGATCACGTCCGCGCCGATGGCCGCCTCCGGCAGGTGATCCTTGATTTCCCGGACGACCTCCTCGATGAGTGCGGCCCGATACGGGCGCCCCATGGCGGCGAGCACCTCGTCGTCTCCGCTCTGGAGCGAGAGGTGGAAATGCGGGCAAACGGCCTCGTTTTCCGCCATCAGGTCGAGGAGGGGGCGGTCTATCTCCGAGGGATGGAGGGAGCTCAGGCGCCAGCGCGGCCCCCGAACGTTTTCGAGAAGGGCCTGCAACAGATCCGCAAGCCCTCGCGGAGGCGAGAGGTCCACTCCCCAGAGCCCCAGGTGGACTCCGGTGACCACGATTTCCCGGTAGCCTTCGTCCCGGAAGCGCCGGGCTTGCGCGATGACTTCTTCCTCGGGAAGACTGCGCGCCGGGCCGCGGGCGTAGGGCACCACGCAGTAGCTGCAGAAGGCGTTACAGCCGTCCTGCACCCGGAGAAAGGCCCGATGGTGTCCGGGAAACCGTCGCAGACGAAAGGGGACGCATCTTCTGAGGGTGCTCACGTCTCCCACGAGGAGGCGGGGTTCCTTGAGGGGAACCTCGAGTTCCTCCACGAGGTCGGGGATTTCGATCTTCCGGTCCTGGCCCACGAGGAGCACGGGTTCCTCTATTCTTTCGACGATCTCCCGCGCGCCGATTTGCACGTAACAGCCCGTGGCCGCCACCAGGAGGGGTTTCCTCTTCAGCGCGCGGCGGATGAGCTGCCGGCTCTCGTAGGCCGCGCGCGCGGTCACCGCGCAGGTATTGATCAGGTAAACGTCGGCTTCCTCCTTGAAAGAGACCGGACGGAGCCCCTTTTCCTCGAACCTTTCGAGAAGCGAGGCGGTTTCTACCTGGTTGACCTTGCAGCCCAGGGTGGTGGCGGCGATACGCAAGCCCTTCATACGCTGAAACGAAAGATAATGACGTCTCCGTCCTGCACCAGGTAATCCTTGCCTTCCAGGCGCACTTTGCCGGCTTTCTGGGCGGCCTGATAGGAGCCCAGCTCCACCAGTTCGTCGTAGCCGATGACTTCCGCCCGGATGAAGCCCCTTTCCATGTCCGAGTGAATGGTGCCCGCGGCCTTTTGGGCCGTGGTGCCCCGGGGAATGGGCCAGGCGCGGGTCTCTTTCTCCCCGCCGGTGAAGAAGCAGATGAGGTCGAGGATCTCGAAGCTCTTGCGGATGAGGAGGGGAAGCGCGGGTTCGCGGAGGCCGTATTCTTCGCGAAAGATCCGGGCCTCTTCCGGCGGAAGCTCGACCAGATCGGCCTCAAGGCGCCCCCTGATGGCCACGGCTTCCGTGGCCGGGGGGAGCTTGAGTTCGGGAATCTCCTCTTCCTCGCCGGAATTGATGACCACGAGCAGGGGTTTGATGGAGAGAAAGGCATAGCCCCGAAGCAGGGGGTTGTTCCGCAGGTCTTGGTCCTCGCGCAGGGGGCGGCCTTCTTCCAGCAGGGCCTTGGCCCGGTAGAGGGCCTCAAGCTCCCCTTCCTTGGGCTGTTTCCCCTTTTTGACCTCCTTTTCCAGGCGCTCGATCCTCCTCTCCACGATGGCGAGATCCGAGAGGATCATCTCCTCGTGGAGGGTGTCGAGCTCCTTCTGCGGCTCCGGAGGGAGCCCCGCCAGCTCGAAGTTCCTCACCACCAGGAGGAGAGCGGCTGCGGGCTTGAGCTCGTTTAAGAGGCGGTCGAGATCCTGATGGCGGCCTTCCCTTTCGCGCAGATCAAAGGCGAGATCCAGGTATTCCACCTGGGCCGGGGTGATCTTCGGGGAGGAGAAGATCTTTTGCAACACGGAGAGCCTTTCGTCAGGCACCTTCACTACGGCCCGGCGAAAGGCCCCGGTCTTTTCTTCGTTGGAAGCCGAGTTTCCCGCTGCCGCACGGAAGACCGTGCTCTTTCCGGATTGAGGCAGCCCGATGATGCCCAAACGCATGGCGGAAATTTTAATCCGCCGGAGAGATCAGGGCTACTGTTGGTCTCTCTACGAGGTGCAGAACACGGGAGGAGACGCTACCCAGGATGAGCTCGCGGAGACCGGATTTGCCCGTGCGCCCCATCATGATGATGTTGTAGTGCCCTTCTTCGGCGATGCGCGCGATCTCCTCGGCGGGGTCTCCGTAGGCCAGGATGCTTTCGACCTTGTCCTCGGGAAGCCCCAGGGAGACGAGATACTCCCGCGCTTCCTTGAGAGTCTTCTGACCTTCGCCGTCGTTTTCCTCGTAGGCCGTCTCCACCACGTAGAGAACGGAGATCTCCACCGTCCCCTTGGGGAAGGCGAGGGCCAGAGCCGCGGCTTCGGTGAGGGCGTTGTGGGCGAAGGAGGAGCCATCCACGGGGACGAGGATCTTGGGAACGGGGCAGGCGTGAATGTCGATCTCTTCGAGTCCCACGATGTAGTCGGTGTGCCGTCCCGGACGATGGGTCACGGCGTAGCTGCAGCTTCCGAGGACCCTTTCCGCCAGGGCCGAGCGCCGCCGACGCCCCATGATGATGGTGTGGATCTCTTCCTTGAGGGCGAAGTTGATGATCTCCTTCGTGGGATCACCCTCGATGACCTCCTTGCGCACCGGGCACTTCACCCCGGCCTCGCGGAGGAGCCCTTCGGCTTCCTCCATGAAGGGCATGACTTCTTTTTCTATGTATTCGCGGGCCAGGCGCTTGAAGAGCGGGGTCTCCTTGAGGGCGGCGATGCGCAGGTCAATGTTGATGGCCATCTTTTCGAGAAACCCCACGCCCAACACGTGGAGGAGGACGATCTCCTTGACCACGTCTTGGCTCAAGGGGGCCAGGAGACAGGCGGCGAAGCGGACGGCTCTTTCCGAGGCGTCGCTTCGATCTATGGGGACGAGGACCCGGTCCATATTGGGAAGTAGCTTTTTGATTTCCGTCATGTTTAGCCTCCTTGCGGGAGATCCTCTAATAGAAGATTAAGAGCCAAACGTTGGCGATGGCCACGCTGATGACCATGTAGATGAAGGCCACCTTCATGAAACCGAAGAAGGTGATGCGGTGGCCGGCGCTTTCGGCGATGCCGAGGGTGACCACGTTGGCGCTGGCCCCGATCATGGTTCCGTTTCCGCCAAAGCAGGCACCGAGAGCCAGGGCCCACCAGAGCACGCCGGATTCCGCCCCCGGGATGACCTTGGTGAGATAGGCCGTGATCGGGAGCATGGTGGCGGTGAAGGGGATGTTGTCCACGAAGGCGCTCATGATGGCCGAGACCCACAGGATGAGGCAGATGGCCGTGACCAGGCTCCCGTGCGAGAGATGGAAGACCCAGTCGGCGATCATGTCGAGCAGCCCCACGTCCTCCACGGCTCCCACCAGGATGAAGAGGAAGACGAAGAAGAGGAGCGTGGCCCATTCGATGTCCTTTTCGATGAGGTGCAGGAGATCGACCTTCTTGGTCAGCAACCCGTAGGTGAAGAGGACGCTCGCGCCGAAAAGCGCGGCAATGGAGACCTCCATGTGGAGCACGCCGTGGAGGAGGAACATGAGGATAACGATGCCCATGACCACCAGACCGAAACCAAGGAGGCTCGCGTCGGTGATGCGGTACTCCTGGCGCAGTTGCTCGATGAAGGCCTGGATGTCCTTTATCTTGGCGCGCCCGTATTCCCGCTTGTAGACCAAGGTGGTGTAGAAAAAGAGGACCACGAGAGAGATGACGCACACCGGGGCGAGGTTCTTGACGAAGTCCATGAAGGTCAGCCCGGCGTAGGAGCCGATCATGATGTTCGGCGGATCACCGATGAGGGTGGCGGTCCCGCCGACGTTGGAGGCCAGGATCTCCGGGATGAGGAGCGAAAGGGGAGAGATGCCCAGGGAGAGGGCGATCTCGATGGTCACCGGCGTGAGGAGGAGCATGGTGGTCACGTTGTCGAGGAAGGCCGAGGATACGGCGGTGAAGATCATGAGGATGAGGGAAAGGACGATCACGTTCCCGCGCGCCAGTTGATAGCACTTGTAGGCGCACCATTGAAAGACGCCGGTGTTCTTGAGGATGCCCACGATGATCATCATGCCCATCAGCAGGAAGACCACGTTCATGTCAATGGAGTGGATGGCGCTCTCGTAGGAAAGAATGTGGTATTCGGGGTTGAAGGTCCCCAGGGTGTAGCTGATGAGGAGCATGACCGAGGCACCGAGCATGGCGGCAAGCGTCCGGTGCAGGAGCTCGAAGGAGATGAGCACGTAAGCCAGAATGAAGACCACCGTGGCGATCCAGAAGGCCGGCCCCTTGGTGCGCGGGATGATGACCTCCACCTTGGCGTAGTACTCACCGTTCTTGATGGCGAAGTCGTCGGGTTCGAGGGTTAGGATCGTCTTCTTGTAGCTGGGCTTGAAGATTTCGAGCTGGATCTCGCCGTGTTCGATGGTCTGGCGCGGCAGATCGAGCTCCACCTGGAAGCTCCCGTCGAATTCCGTGGTCAAGCCTTCTCCTGCCGGGCCGTGCCCCTTGAGATGGGGCTTGATTTCCTCGCCGTTCACGTAGATGGAGATGGTTGCGTCGGGCACGCCCTTTTTGTGAGGGTTGAGGATGCGTCCGAAAAGATTGAGCCGGGCCAGGTCTTCCTGGGAAGCGGCCTGTTCCATGGCCCAGGCCCCCTGCGCAAAGAACCAAAGGAAAACCAAGAGGAGCCCCCACCACCGATACCTCATCCTGTCTTACCTCCTTAGGGAAGGGTTCTTTTAACTTATCGACCGGAGAGCCAAATAAAAAAGCCCGGCTCGCGAAGAGCCGGGCTTTTTTGGTCAACGGGTGGATTAGTGTCCACCAACACCGGGCAGGATGATAGGCTTGAGGATGGCGAAGAGATACTCGACCACGAGGATGAAGAAGAGAAGGGTGAGCACCCGGTGGGTGGCTCCTACCTTGGGCCAGGCCGCCAGGATGGCCACGAACGGAGCCAGGGCCAGGATGCAGATGCCGATCATGGAAAGGCAGTCCATGCAGGCCAGGTTCTTGAGGAACCAGTCGTAGCCGCTGATGTGGATCCCCACGACGTTGTGCCAGAAGGTGCCTACGGGATGGTGCCACTGGCAGATGGCGTGCTTCATCTCCACGTAGGACGGGAGACCGAAGAGATAGAGAAGGCCGAAGACGATCATCACGGCGATGCCGATGTAGGTGACTATTTCCATGGCCCGCGCAAAGATCAAATTGGCCGGATCGACGTAGACTTCCTGGTTCTTGTCCGCCATTTTCTTCCCTCCTTAGATGATGTGGAGGCCCTTAAGGCCTTTGACGATGTTCAAAGCCGCCGCCAGGAGCATGATGCCCATAACGAGAATCTTAACAAAAGCGGGCTTGGCTTTCACCGCCAGCTTTGCTCCTATTCGGGCGCCGAGGGAGATACCGATAACCGAGGGCACGACGATCAGGGGAAGAACCGCGCCCTTGGCCAGATAGATCCAGGCGGCAGCGGCATCGTTGAGAGCGATGATGGTCATGCTGGTGGCCACGGCTACCTTGATGGGCGCACCCATGATGAGGTTGAGCACCGGGACGTTGGCCCATCCGGCACCGAGACCGAACATTCCCGCGATGAAGCCCACCGCCGCAAAGCACACCAGACCAAGAGGAAGACGCGTGAGCTTGTACTCGATGACCTTGCCCAGGGTGGGCTCGAACCAGCTACCGGAAAGGGCGAGCGCCTTGGAGAGCGGGTCCTGTTCCTTGACCTCGGGGAACTCGACCTTCTTTGAGGTGAGCATGACGAAGAAGATGAGCAGGAGCACCAGACCCAGGGCGATGGTGATGTAGTGCTTACCAGCGGGAAAGGCGTTGGTGATCCAGAGCCCCACGATTCCGCCGAGGATCGAGGTCACCATGGACACGCACACCAGCGGGGCCATGATGCGGATGTTGGCCAACCCCTTACGGATGAACTGGGGCGAAGCAGAGAGCGCGCTGGTAAGGGCCATGATGAGACCCGCGCCTCGAATGAAGTCTACGCTGAAGGGGAAAAAAGCCGTGGACAGAGGCACGAAGAGCACGCCGCCGCCCACTCCGGAGAGGGGAGCGATGATCCCGATGATGAAGGTGAAACCGAACAAGATGATGGGCCAGAGCCACCAGCAAATGCCCGATGATTGTGCCTCCATTTCCTGGACGGCTTCCTTGGCCGCCTCGGCTACGCTGTGCGGTTCTTGGGCCCAAAGATAGGCAGCGCCTGCCAAGAGAATAAAGACCAAGAAGCCGAGGAACAAAATCCATCTACGTTGAGAAAACATCTCAGGAAACCTCCTTCCCAGAAATTTTGGAAAAAAACTCACAAAAAGACCGGCAACTGAACCTTGGAAGGTCCATACTGCTGGCGGGGGGAATTTGTCAAAGCCCTTTAAGGCCCGCTACAAACCGTTCTTCTCTCTTAGATACCGAATTTCCGAGTAAAGGAGGCTTTTGGCCCTCTAAGCCCACCAGGCTAACGAATTAAGACCAGTCCAATTGAAAATATGGTTCAGGTTTATTTCAGGCTTTGGTGAAGCGCGCGAGGTGCTCCTTTTTCCCCAGGAGAAAGAGCTCCTCGTCCTTCTCGATGACGTGCTCCGCCGGGGGCAAGATGAGGATGCGGTTGGTGATCTTGTTCCGGATGGCGATGACGTAGACGTGGTACTTGCGCCTCATGTCGAGCTCTTTGAGGCTCTTGCCTATGAACTCCGGCGGAGGGTCTATCTTGGCCACGGAGAACTCGGGGAGCAGCGGCAGGAAGTCCACGATGTTCGGGGTGATGAGCGCCTGGGCCTCCCGGATGGCGGAGTCCCTCTCGGGGAGGACGACCTGATCGGCGCCGACCAGCGAGAGGATGCGCGCGTGGTCCTCGTCGAGGGCCTTGGCCAGGATGAACTTGGCTCCCAGCTCGCGCAGATAGAGGGTGATGAGAACGCTTGCCGAGAGCTCCCCGATGGCCACGACGACCTTTTCGGCCTCCGGGATGCCCAGCCCGCGCAGCACGTCCTTGCGCGTGGCGTCTCCCACCACGGCTTCGGAGACGAACTCGCTAATCTCCTCCACCAGGCTTTCGTCGCGATCAATGCAGAGCACGCTCTGCTTCTCCTCGGCCAGGGTCTTGGCCAGATAGTAGCCGAACTTTCCGAGACCGATGACGACGAATCGAGCCATGGCTTACCCCACCATAACCTCTTCTTGGGCGTAAAAATAGGGTTTGGGGCGCTGGACGCGGGAGAGCACGGAGAGCATGGAAAGGAGCCCCACCCGCCCCAGGAACATGGCCACGATGATGAGCAGCTTCCCGAGAGGGTGCAGCGAGGAGGTGATGCCCGTGGAAAGCCCCACGGTGCCCAGCGCCGAGACCACCTCAAAGAGCGTGGCCAGGAACTCCCCCTGGGCCTGATAGAAGGGGAAGCTCGGCACGGCGTAGGTAAGGAGAAAGTGCATGAGCACCACCGCGGTCACCGCGGTGACGAGAAGCGTCATGGCCTTTCCCACCTGAAGCTCGGGGATGGTGCGCTTGAAGGCCACGGTGTGGAGATAGCCCCTCAGGCGGCTTAGGGCCGCGGCCCAGATCACGGCGGCGGTGGTGGTCTTGATACCTCCTCCGGTGGAGCCCGGACAGGCCCCCACGAACATGAGGAGGGTGATGAAGTAGAGGCCGTGTTCGGAGAACCGGGCCATGTCCACGGTGTTGAAGCCCGCGGTGCGCGCGCTCACGCTGTGGAAGAGGGCGGAGAGGAACTTGAGCCACACGGGGAAATGGGAAAAGGCCGCCCGCCACTCCGAGGCGAGCAGCACCACGGTCCCCAGACCGAGCAGGAAGAGATGGGTGAAGAGGGTGAGCTTGAAGTGCAGGGAAAAGCGCCTCTGACGCCGGCGGAGACGGTTGCTCAGCTCGTAGGCCACGGGAAAACCGGTGTTTCCCAAAAAGACCGTAAGCATGATAAGGCTCGGCACGAAGAAGCTGTGCTGATAGAGAACGAGCCCCTCGCGAAAGGTGGAGAACCCGGCGTTGCAAAAGGCCGAGACCGAGTGGAATACGGCGTGGAAAACCGCCTCTCCCAGGGGAAAACGCATGAGGAAGCAGACGAAGAGGAAGGCGGAGACAAGCCCCTCGACGAAGAATGTGTAGAGGAAGATGGTGCGCAGGAGATCGCGAAGATCCGCCGGGCCGTAAGGGAGGAAGGATTCCTGGATCACCAGCCGGCTCTGGAGGCCGAGACCTTTCTTGAAGCCCAGGGCGATGAGGATGGAGAAGGTCATCACGCCCAGGCCGCCGAGCTGGATGAGGGCGAGGATGACCGTCTGCCCCAGGCGGGTGAAGGCTTCGGCGGTGTTGACCACGGTGAGGCCGGTGACGCACACCGCCGAGGTGGACGTGAAGAAGGCGTCGAGCAGGGAGATGGGTTGGCGATGCATCCAGGGGAGGAGCAGAAGGAGGGTCCCCACCAGATCCGCCAGGGCAAAGGAAGCGATTACCAGCGAGGCGGGGTGGCCGAAGAGGCGATGACCGGAGAGCTTGAA